>Ga0181397_1000249_pt1 | contig 20565 bp, 18 predicted proteins | sample 20SPOviralmetaG_FD_130126 | JGI IMG/M metagenome (GOLD analysis project Ga0181397, IMG submission 130126) | Marine viral communities from the oligotrophic San Pedro Time Series (SPOT) site, San Pedro Channel, CA, USA - 20 SPOT_SRF_2011-02-23 | ecosystem: Environmental > Aquatic > Marine > Strait...
AAAGGTCAGAGAACAATGAAGAAAGTAATTTCTTTTTAGATTCATTTGTAGGAACTGAGTATGCAACAGACAATGGAAATACTACAGGATTAAACATAGCTACTTCAAATACTTGGAGAAGATTAAATGCAGCAAACTTGATTGACCTTCAAACCTCCTTTGCAAAATTATATGGTGGATTGGAAACAAGAGATTTAGCAATATCTATTCTTCATTATATGATGGTTAAAGACGGCTTGCAATTAAAGTATGGTTCTTTATTAAAAGCAATGAGTCCTTTTGTTATGGAAAAGTATCTTAATAATGTAAATACAGTTGAACTAGCATTAAAAGGAATTATACCTTATGAGAAAGCATTTGGTATAACAAAAGAAGAACTTATAAAAGAATTTAAAGAGGGTTACCTAGAATCTAATCCAACAGGACCTATACTACGCAACTATAAGACAAGCGATGTTGAGTATCTTCCTGTTGAAGAAGTAGTCTATATCAAAGATGAAATGGAAGACAATGGTAAAATGATTGATTACTTTAGATTAGACCTTAGTGATGCTATGTCTAAAACATATAAACTCTTTAAACGTGATGAGGAAGCAGATGTTGTAGATGGAAAAGTTGTATATAGATTAGTTCCATCAATGGGATCTAACCAGCAATTTGCTGCCGGTTTTGTAGGTGGTCCAAGATTAACATATATTCAGACAAGAAATATTAATAGTAATACTCCAGTTAATGATGTTATTAGATCAGAACAACCAATACAACAAACTGATGAAGCTGGTGCAAGCGTTGGTGTTAGTGCTGTAGAAACACAACAAAAACAAGATATATTAAGAACTCCAGGTGCAATTATTGAAGTTACAAATAACAGTGTAGAGGTAAAAGAAAATGATGAACAAGCTAATACTAATATAGCAGACACAGCAAAAGCACTTGAAGCCTTGTCAGATTTGACAGCAAGTGGTACCTTTGATGAAGTAGCTAATGCTGAAATGGAGAATAACTCACAGACCTTAGATACTAGGACTGAAGAACAACAAAGTCAAGAAAACCAATTAAAGCTAGATTTAGCTGAGTCAGAAGAAATGAGTGAGGTTGTAAGTCTTGAGAAATGGTGGTCTGATAATGTTGCTGGTAATACAGAAGCAGAAAAGAAAATGAGTGAACAAGGCATAAACTCTTTGCAAGATGCTATGTTTGCATATGGAGATTTGTTTTCACAAACAGAGCTTGGAGAACAAGAACTAATAGATAGACTTAAATGTTTACTATAATAAAAAGATAAGAAATGGCTAAATGTTATAATAGAAATGATCCGGGATATCAAGCATTAAAAGATGTTTATAAGTCTGATTTACGTACTTCTCAAGTTATTAGTAATTGGCAAGAAGTAAATGAATCTGATATTTTTCCAAGTCCTGTTCAAGCTAAAGCAATGGTTTCTGATCAAAAGATTGCATTTAGTTTACAACAAAAAGATTTTGGTAAAGCTGTGCTTGATAATATAAGAAGAGAAAAAATTGGAAGCAGGTTGGCGGGACAGTTTCTTATAAACAATTCTAATCCTGATACCTTACTATATGATGAGTCTTTTTTGCAAAATAATTTAAAAAGATTTTATAGGTATTTAGAAATTAATAATATACCTGAGTCAGCTTTTAGTGTAACCAGAACAAAACAAAGCTATAAAATAGAAGCAATTGATAGTGTATTTAGTAGAAGAGATTTATTAGAAAAATCAAGATCATGGGATACAAATAGATCAAGAGCTGTAGTGATGCATTTAAAAAGAATGTTTCCACAGGTTAATGTAAAAATGATATCAGTTGCACAAGCTAGAGTATTATTAGAAAGCTTACCAAAGTACAATACTAAAGATATAGGATTTAAAAATGTTAAGTCTTTTTATTATAATGGAGTAGCATACTTAATTAAAGGTAGGGTTACTGATGAAATAGCAATTGAAGAAATGTTGCATCCTTTTATAGATGCAGTAAAAATGGAAAATGAACAACTGTTTAATAATTTATTAGATGAAGCAGTAACTAATTTTCCTGAACTATCTGAGCAAATTAAAGATGCATACAATAATCAATCTAGAAATTTTAGTGAAACTGAAAGAGACCTAGAAATTGTAACGCAAGCTTTAGCCAGACACTTCAAAAAAGAATATGAAAGCAAACCAACAAAAGGTTTCTTAAATGCAATTGGTGAATTATTAGAGTGGTTTAAAAGTGTTATAGAGAACTTAAGCATTTATCTGACAGGTAAACCTTTACCTGTGTCAGCTATAGTAGCTAGTACATCTATGAGTGATATTGCAAAACTGCTAAATACAGAAGGTATACAATTTAAGTTAGAGAAAAGGGTAAATGGAAATGTAAGGTATAGCTTATCAAAAGAAAAAGCATCTGAATTAAAAGCAATAAGAGCTAAAGCAAACCCTCTTCAAAGACCAATAGTAGATCAAATATTTAATTTAGCTCAGCTTTACGATGAACAAGTGCATCAGTTTTCTGCTTCTGAAAAAAATGCTGCTGCTGGTGATACACTGGTAATATTAAATGAAGAAGATCATGTATACTATAATCCAAATAAAACTAAGGATGTATATACATCAGCTACAACAGCTATCAAAGGAGTATTATCTCCAACTAAAGTAGTTGAACACAGGCTGAATCTTGAAATTGGTAATGAGGTAGATACTTTATTAGAAGGGGTTATTGGAAATTTAAAATTTAATGCTGCATATAAAAACCTAAAGACTAATAATATATCTAAGGAAAAAGCAAAAGAAGTATATGATACATTAGATTCTATAATAGAAAACTACCGTGAGACAGGATCACTTATTTTATCACAAGTAGTATTGTTTGATGAAGAATCAAAAATAGCAGGTATGGCTGATATTTTTATTATTGATGCAAAGGGTAAGGTTAGAATTTTTGACTTAAAGACAAGCAAGAATAACCTAGATGATGTAAATGATGATGGTATTAAAAAATATAATTTTCCATATTCATTAGGTAATGACAGTAAACTGATAGAACACGGTGTAACTAAGTTGTCTACAAGAGCACAACATAATCTACAAGTAGCTTTATACAGAAGAATGACTGAGAATATGGGCTATGAAGTTGCATATGATGAGTTTGCTATGGCAACCATACACTTCCATGTAGGTGTTGATGGAAAAGGTGTTGATCAAGTATTTAATGGTGAAATAAATTATGATAGAATTGAGCCACATCCAATAAGCACACAGTTAGATAAAGTAAACAAATTAATACCTATATCAAGAAATTCTGCTAAGAAAGATTCTTTGTCCAAAAAACAACGTGATGCATACAATGCAAGGTGGGATGGTAAAAATGAAAAGACAGAAACAACAGAGCAAGATAAAAAGGATGCAGAAGGCTATACAGAATATAATATTCATGCTGGTCTACTAGAAGACTATATGGGTAAACTAATTGCTAAGAGAGATCTTATACCTTTAGTAAAGAATAGTATTTACATTCAGTCTACACAGCAGAAAGAGATTGATCAGATATCAAAGACCATTGCATATATTGCAATTGCATTGTCTGAAGATGCCGGAAAACAATCAGTTGTTTTATCTGAAGTATTACAGGATGCATTACAACAAATAAAAGAATTTAGGGCATATATGGAAGACCCTAACAACATTGATAAGCCTGAGTATTTATCATATGCATTACACTTTGAAAAATATCTAGAAACATTTAAAGGTCTATATGAGTTAACAGATTTAATTGGTTTAAATAATACACAGAAAAATTTAATTTTATCATTACAAACTCAGCTTAATGCACTAAGTGGGTCTAAATCAAACAGAGGTATTGTTGACAATGCGTTATATGATTACGTTCAAGAGCAAGTAAGACAAAAGTCCAGTAATAATTATGGTGGTGAAGGAAGTTACTTTACTAAAGAGGATCTTGATTTGGTCATGGAATTTGCTGCAGATATTGATGGAGTAGAGTATCAGACTAGAGACATGGATACATCTGGAGATGTTTTACTTGGTGTCATGGCTAAAATTAGAAAGATACAAACACAAAAATTATTAGATAAGGTATCACAAAGAGAAAGTATAATTAGAGCTGCAGGGCAAAAACTAGTTAAACTTAATCCTGGTATAGATTTAAAGGATCTTTATAATTTTATGCTTGAGTTTGTAGAAATTGATGGAGAACAAGTGTTTAGTGGACAGTATGTAAAAGCATTAAGTCAAAAATATAATATAAAACAAGATAAATTAAGATCTGTTTTATCAGATAATGAAGGTACTTGGTATGAGTATAGACCGGTATTTAATTTAGAAGAAGCCTTAAAAACAAAGCAGGGCAGAGAAGATCTTAAGTATAACATAGACTTAGCTAATAAGAAAAGAGCATACAGTGATTTTTTTCAAGCAGAAGATAAAGATGAAAATGATAAGTTAATTGATGGGATGTACCATAAGTATACTCAAGAATTTAAAAATGCAAGAGCTAAATATGAAGTTTGGAATCCTGGAACTGAAGCAGCTACAAGGGGTTATTGGCAAAAAAGAGAAAACGTTCCACATGCAGAATGGATTACATACCGTGCTAGGTACTTTGATAGAAAGCCTTATACAAAGGCAAACAGGGTAAACGATACACCGGATGGTACAATTCAGATTGTGGGAGAAGAGTTTGATGCTGTAAGACCAGAGTATGTAGAAGCAGTACTAGAGCCAAGAAACGGTGACAGCATGACTAATCCAAAATACAAAGATATTATGGATCCTAGTAAAACAGATGCGTTATCTATTGCACAAAGAGAGTTTTATGAAATGTATGTAAGTATGTTTGAAGAAGACCTTCTTAAAAAAATACCTATTGGTATAGCAGCTGACATGTTAGGAAGAGCACCTTTAGTAATGAATAGGTTATTAGATCAAGTGTCTAATAAAGGAACGTTATATAGTAAAATGTACGCTAAGGCTGCCCGTACTAAGGCCTGGAATATGTTTAAAACAACTCAGCAGCAAAAAAACATACAAGTAGATAATCAGGGTTATATAATAAATCAACTTCCAATATACTATACAGGTAAACCAAGAACAGATGAAGAAAGAGCTAGTGTTCAAAAAGATATTGATATATTAAAAGGTCAATACAAAAAGAACAAAATAACAAGAGATCAATACAAAGCTGATATTGCTATTTTAAATGGTAAGATGTCTAAGCTTATGTCTACTCCGGCATTGGGTCAAATAGATACAGATATGGCTTCTAGTTTACTTAAGTTTAGTGCAATGGCAGAGAACTTTGAAACAATGGGTCAAATTGATGATACATTAAATGCTTTTGTTAAAGTTATTGAAGAGAGAACATATACACCTGCTCCGTCAGCTGGATTAAACTTAGTTAGTAGAACAGCTAATAAGGTAATATCTAACATAGGTACTAAAGTTAATAGAACAGAACAACAAAAGAATGTTGTAAGAAGAGCTAAAAAGTTTATGTCAATGGTTCATTATGATAATGAATTAGTAACTAAAGGTGCATTTGATAAAATAGCTGATGGTATTATTCAGTTTTCTTCTTTATCATATGTAGCATTTAACCCGTTTGGTAACTTTAATAACTACTTAATTGGTAGACTAAACAATAATGTAGAAGCATTAGGGGGTAGATTCTATTCTCAAAGTGCATTTAAAAGAGCAACGTGGGAATTTAATAAAAGAGCCCTGCCCGCATTAGTACAAAGAACATCACACGGAGGTGCAGAAGATTTACTTGACGTAGTTACATTAGGAGTAATACCCGGATTAGCTAAGGCAGATTATAATAAAAAATTGCCTAATAATAAATATGAGGCTTTTGTTGACAGATTTAGAATGATGGATAACATGGCTGATCTACGTGAACAAAGTTCTGCTACTGATGGAGGTAAAAGCTGGTTTGATAGAGCAACTGAATGGGGTTATATAATGCAGGATGCTGCCGAGTATAACTCTCAAACTAAAGTTGGAATGGCTATTTTAATGGATTACATGATAGAAGATGAGGGAGGTAATGCTTTATCTTTATATGATGCTTTTGAATATGATACAAAAACTCACAGCAACATTTTAAAACCAGGATATAAGTTTCTTATTAAAAGAGATGGTACAAAGGTTGAATGGAATGATGATATGAGATATGAGATAAGAAATGAAATTAGAGAAGTCAACAAGCAAATTCACGGTAACTATGCTAAAGACGATAGAATGGTTTTACAATCTCATACTTTAGGAAATCTTGCTGTTCAGTTTAAAAAGTGGGTAGCTCCTGCAATTAGAGCAAGATATCAAAGAGAATATTTTGATCAAAACTTAGGATGGATGGAAGGTAGATATAGATCTGCTTTATCATTTATAAATTATGCAATGAAAGAAGTTTTTGTAAATCAGAATACTCATTTTAAAACAATGGGTAAAGATTATATGGATGCTCAAGTAAACTTTTATAGTAATGAAAAGTATGGTGTAGATAGAAAGTATGGAGAAGGAGGTAACATGGATCAAAGAGCTAAGAATAAACTATTTGGTTTTTATAGAACTATGGGTGAATTAGGAATAATGTTTAGTGTTATGTTTACCTCAATGATACTTGATAAAATTTTAAGAGGAGATGACGATGATACTGATTTTGAAAAAAGACTTAAGAACTTAACAAGATACCAGGCAGATAGAGCTTATAAAGAACTAGTATTATTTATGCCTTCTTTTGCTGGTGCTAAGCAGATTGATCAAATGGCAAACTCTCCTATTGCTTCTGCTAGGTCTGTAACAGAAATGTCAGAATTTTTAGAAATGTTTATTGTTGGAAATGCTAGATATGGTTTATCAAAATTAACCGGTAATGAAGAAGAGTTTTTATCTAATTCTACATATGTATATCAAAGAGGTGATAGAAAAGGAGAATTTAAAGTTCACAAAAACTTTAGAGATGTATTCCCAATAGTTTATTCAATACAAAAATGGAAATCCTATATTAAAAATGCTGATTTCTATATTAAATAAGACAAATTAACAGGTTTAAATCTGATAGATGACATATAATTTACTTATATTATAGTATACAGGCTAAGATGTATAGTGTAAACTATGAAAAGATTATTATTATTATTAATGTTAGGAATGGTTTCATCTTGTGGAACATATAATATATCCACAACATATAAAATTAAAAGTATTTTAACTATAACAGAAAAAGGAGATACTCTTGCTGTTCCTGTTAGAGACTTTAAATTTAGAATATTGCGTCAAGATGATCCTTTTAGATATCAGTATAGACAAGAATGGCAATATAGAAATTGGAGTAGATATTATATTCCAAACATTAATGTGAGAAATACATACAGTCCTCCTGTAATGCACACGAGACCGGTAACAATACCAATAATTAAACCAGTAAAGCCAGTAAAAGTTGTTGCACCCATAAGAGTACAAAAGAAAATTAAATTTAACAATGACAACTAAACTATTCATAGTGAGCATAACAGCATTCTGCACGTACTTATGTACGTACTTTTTTGATTTATCAATGGAAAACATGGAACAATACCTGGCGGTTTGTTCAGTATTATGGTTAGATGGAATCTTTGGGGTTTGGGCAGGCTGTAAAAGAGAAGGCTTTAAAACATACAAAGCATTAAGAATTACCAGAAACACTTTTGTTTGGGTAGCTATCCTGACAGTAGTCCTTATGGTAGAGAAAGGATTTAATGGTACAGGTTGGTTATCAGAAGTAGTTGTAGTTCCTTTTATGATCTTACAACTTATAAGTGCTTTGAAGAATGCTTCAATGGCAGGCTTAATAAAAACAGAAGAACTCAATAAAATTCTAGATAGAATTGATAATCACAAAGGACTTAGAAAATAGAGTCCTTTTTTAATGAGTCAATATATTTAGCTCTATCATATTCATCTTGTATTGAATCTTGCTTAGTATAGATAATAAGTTTTCCTTCATCAACATACCAGTCTAATACATCCGGGTCTTTATCAGGATTATACTGTGGCTTGCAACCTAGGCAAACCAACAGTAATAATAACCTAACCTTCACAACTACTACATTCTAAAATGTTTCTTGCAAAATCTTGTGCACTACTCTTACTAAATTGATAGTATAAAGTTTTGACACCTTCTTCCCAGGCGTACATGTATAGTTGATTGATGTGCTTGGCAGACACAGATGGATCAATCATTAAATTTAATGACTGTGACTGATCAATATACTTTTGTCTCTGTGCTGCTTGTAATACAATCTCTTTTGGTGATATTTCAACAAATGATTTAAATACTTTTTTTGTAGGAAAATCTAAGTGTTGAACACTACCATCTTTCTTTAAGATAGATTTCCAAGTTTTGTCTGTATTTAGACCGTACTTCTCAAGCTCCTCTTCTAAAAACGGGTTCTTATAAATAGTCTTAGACTTAGCAAGATCCTTAATAAAGTAATTAGACTTGATAGGCTCTATACCCATAGACACAGCACCGTGTATAAATGAACTAGACTTAGTAGGAGCAATGGCCATAAGAGTGGTGTTAGCATACCCTTCTCTAAGAGACGTGTATCCATACTCATTATGCAACTCTCTAGAAGCAATCTCACTTCTATCTTTAAGTGTTCTAAAGATTTCACTGTTCAATCCTTTAGCTTGCAATGAGTCAAACTCAAGAAGCTTTGATTGAAACAAAGAATGATATCCTAACACACCAAGACCAATTGCTCTATGCTTCTCAGCAAAGTTAAACGCTCTCTTCATGCCCGGCATAGTCTCAGACTTAATAATGAATTCATCCATTACTGCATTTAAGAAATACACATATGTTTCAATTGCGTCAGTCTCTTTTATCTGGTCCCAATGTAATAGGTTAATAGAACCTAAGCAACATACAAAAGAGTTATAACTATCAGTAGGAAGCTGGATTTCTGAACATAAATTAGATGCTGTAATTTCCAACCCAAGTTCTTTGTAAGGAGAGTTGTTATTAGAATTATCTTTAAACATAACATAAGGAAATCCAAACTCACTTCTGTTCTGAATAATCTTAGCCCATACCTTACGCTTACTTTTATCTCCTTCTTTCATTTCAGTCATCCATTGATCAGTAACTGTAACACCATACTGTAAATTTTGTATAGGGTTACCTTCTGTACCAATATCTAAGAACTCTAAGATATCCGCATGCTCAACTGGTAGGTATACTGCACAAGCACCACGTCTAGCCTCAGATTGCTTGCATACATCTACTACAGTATCATATATCTTAGCGTAGTGCACTGGACCATCAGCAAAACCACCTGTAGATATTTCAGTTCCTCTTGCTCTAATGTTGCCAATAAAAGCACTTGTACCTCCCCCATATTTACTCATCATTCCAATCTCACGACCGGCATTTAAAATACTATCTAAGTTATCATCAACGTTAGATCCATAGCAACTTATAGGTAAACCCTTTTGTTTACCAAAATTAATCCATACAGGAGTAGACAAAGAGTAAAACCCTCTTGCCATATAATCCTCAAACTTTTCTGCAAAGCCTTTTATATTCAAATACTTTTCTGCTTTAATAGCAATGTCTTTGATTCTTTGTTCAGGGCTTTCTGATATATACCCTCTTGATAAAAATGTGCGGCTGTCTTCATTCAGCCAGTAATACTTATTATATTCCATTATTGTTGGTTTATTAGAATAAGTCATCAACTGTGATGCTCTTACTTTTTTTATTATAGTCTACACTCTTTTTGTAAAAGAAGTCTCCTTCTTTGGTTCCAGTTATCTCAATATCAAACCATTCTACTGCTTTTAATATTTCTTGATCAACTTCAAAGATTGGTTTCATACCTATCTTTTCTAAAGAGTTGTTGAATCTGTTTCTTATAAAATGTTGTATTGTTTCTTTAGGTAGAAAACTAAGTTCTCCTTTCTCAAAGATCCAATCAAGTATACCACACTCTGCACTATAAGCTTTCATGCATGCAGAGTAGATCAAATCTTCAAATTCTTTATCAAACCATTCTGGATTTTCTCTTTTGATTATGTTAATTAACTCTGCTCCAAAGTTACCATGTATTTCCTCTTCTTTACTAGTAGCCTCAACAACATTAGATATACCTTTAAGTACATTCTTTTCTTTGTTAAAGCTCATCATAATCAAGAACTGACTAAACAAGCTTACGTGCTCTATAAATAAAGAGAATAGCAATACAGATTTAGTATACATTTTATTGTCTCTAGAACGTGTACCATCTAAGTACTTCTTTAAATACTTTAGTCTACCCTCTATTGCAGGTACTTCAACTACTGATTGAAATTCTTTTTCTAATCCTAGTATTCTAAGTAGCCTAGCATAAGCATCTTTGTGTCTTACTTCTGACTCAGCAAAAGTAAAGCCTACATCACCTACTTCTGTGATTGGCATTCTCTTATAAAGATCTCCCCAAAAAGTTTTTACATTTACTTCTATTTGAGCAATTGCAAGCATTGTCTTTTTAATGACATCTTTTTCTTCATTTGATATAGTGACTTTAAAGTCTTGTATGTCTTCTGTAAAATTAAATTCTGTATCAATCCAGTAGGAATGCCTAATTGCGTCTTTGTATGCTAATAGTTGTGGATACTCATAAGGCAGTATGTTTACTCTGGGTTTAAAGATGTCTTTGTTCATAAGGTTATTTATTAAGGATTAAAAAGCCCCATTCTCAAAAAGAAAATGCGGCCACTGGATGTATTTAATTTACTAAATGTAACTGAGATATAAAAGAGAACTATCACTTTTTATAGACCATTATATTTATTTTAACTAAGTTAAAATTTGTATATTGTTATCAGTAAGCAACACAAAGATAAGATTTATATATCTTAATCAGTTGGTTAAGTGACACAAAATTTGTATATTATTCATATAGTACTTTTAAAAAACTAATTATGTTTAAAAAAATCATACATGTCATTTGGACATACAGCTTACAAGATTCTTGGAGAGCTGTTTGGTCAAAGACTACAATTGATGAGAAAGCTGAAAAGACTTTACTTGAAATTGTAAAAAGATATAAGCTCACAGCTAATGAATTAGCTGATGTAGGTAGAGCAATTAAAGAGGTTGGCAATCAGTTAGGTCATGTACCTAAAGCAGTTGCAGGTAAAACTAAAAAAAGAGCACCTAAAAAAAAGGCAGTTAAAAAATGAGACAAATTTGTTTGTTAATACAGTGGGTCACAAAAGGTAAAGTCTGTTTAGGACATTGCCGTCAAGGACTTTGTAAAAAAACTAAAAGTAAAATATAATGGGTGATTGGCAATTAGAAATAGCATTTCATTGGCCACATAATAGATTAGCATTAGGATGGGAGTTTATACAACCAGATGCTGAGTTTGATTATTCAACAGTGAAAGTGTACTTATTCTTTGTAACGTTTACATTGGATATATAAATTAAAATAAGATGGCAAAAAAAAGACCGTGTTTACCAAAGCAAAAAATATCTAGGCAAAAAAGCAAGATGTTATTAAGAACAGGTGGTGAATTAGAAGACATGATGCTAGGTTCAGTACAAGAAAAAATGCGCAAGGGTGTTGAAACAGAAAGAGTTGTACAAGGCAGAGACGGAAAGTCAAAAAAACAAAAATATAAAATGGGCGGCTGGTCCTATGATGGTAAATAAGATATGAATATTTTAACTGACATATTAAGTTTAATTAGACAAGGAAAATACTCTAAAGTAGCAGAAAAGAATGATGTGCTAGTATTAGGTAAATGGAATGAGCAACCTGATATGACTGGTGTAGCATCTCCTATACCTTATAAAGCAGTTAAATTAATTAAGATATCAGACTTTAAAGTTGAAGGAGCAGGATGTGATCATAAAAACACACCGGAGGTTCCTAAAGGAGATACTGCAACTGTATATCAAAAAACAGAAGTTGATCCTGACACAGGTGAATGTACTGTTTATTTCCGTACACTAAAATCTATGAGCCCTAATTTAACTTTGGCTCAGTCAGCTGATGATAATTATGTAGAAATTGATACAGAAGGAGAACCTAATTTAGCAGCTAATGTAGGATCAGGACTTGGTATATGGAAAGACAAAGTAGGGGAAACTCTAAACTTTAAATCTTTATTGGCAGGTTCTAATATTACTTTAACTGAGACAACAAATGAAATAATAATCAATGGTGTTTCATCTGGTGGTGTGACTTATACCCTTTCAAGTGCAGGTCAAACAACTGGAGGACCTCAGCATGTAAACTTAAAACTTGATGGTTCAGATGGATCATTAAGCAATGTAAAGCTTTTTGCAGGAAGTAATGTATCAATAACAGATAATGGCTCAAATGAAGTAACAATATCTTCTGGTGGTGGTATGACTACCTTTAATGTATATGATGAAAACCCAGGTGGAGCAGGTCCAGGTTTTTCTGTATCTGAATCAGATAATGTTTTAATGTGGGGAAGCAATGGTGTAGAAGTTATAACCGGTGTTCCTTTAGGTACAACAGCTAATCCTAAGTCTGTGGCTATGGGATTATCTCATTACTATGAGGCATATGTATCTCAAGTAACTCAGCTAGGTAACAGTGCACCTACAGAGAATGTCATTTATAATGATACAGGAAGAACCTTATCATGGTCAAGACCTAGCGTTGGACGCTATACTGCAACTTGGTCAACATCAGTTGATCCAAGTAAAGTGACTATAAACATTGCACAAGTATTTAAAAATCATCCAAACATTGCTAATATTATTGGTGTAACTGGAAATAGTTTTACTATCACTACTAATTTAGTTGAAAACACAGCTATAGCAGATGATAGTATTTTACTTGATACACCATTAGAAATAAGAATATACCCTTAAACTAAAAAGATGAGTGATAAAAAACCTAAAAAGAAATTTAAAGATACTAAAGTAGGACAATTCCTTACAAAGAAAGTCCCTAGTATACTTGGTCTTGCCGGGGAGTTACTTCCTGATGCAGGTGTTTTAGGTATGGTTAAATCTTTAATAGAAAAAGAACCAGCTTTATCTCCAGTAGATAAAGAGACTGCTTTAAAGTTATTAGAGCAAGATATGGTTGAAATGCAAGAAGTAAGCAAGCGTTGGGTTAGTGATATGAGTTCTGATTCTTGGCTTAGTAAAAATACGAGACCAATGACCTTGATATTTTTAACTATATCAATGGTGATATTTATGCTGTTGGACAGTTCTGAAATTGACTTTAAAGTAGACTCAGTATGGGTAGACCTATTAAAGTCATTATTAATAACAGTATATGTAGCTTACTTTGGTTCAAGGGGAGCTGAAAAATTTAAAGCAATTAGTAATAAATAAATTAAAAATGATGAAAAAGAAATACGGAAAAGGTGGTACTAAAGGTGATGGAGATGCTTTTGTACCAACAAATAGAATGAAAATGGATGTATACTCTAGAGGTGGTGGTCTATTAGGCTATATGGCAGGTGGTGATGTAACTAATGTATATGACAGTTTACCAAACAAAAGTGACAATCAACTTGTAAGAGAGCTTGATGCTAAAGAAAGTACTTTTTTTAGACCTAAGTTCAAAACAGAACAAGACAGAAAAAATATTGCTAGCATGAGAGCCCTTGGGTATGGTGGTAGTAGTAAATCTAAAAAGAAATAATCATGGCAAAATCATTACCAATAAAAAAAGAAGTAACTAATGGTTACTATAACCCTACATCTATTCCACAAGCTATACAGCAAAAAAAGAATAGAAAAAAGGTTGAAGCAAGAATTAAATTAGCTAAAAAAACAAGTTTGAATCCGAAGCAAAAGTCTACCAGAGCTAAAGAGCCGGTGCAGTCTGCTGCTTTTAAAAAAGGATACTGCAAATAATAAAATAAAAAACAATGGGTTCACTACTGCAAGACGTAATTGGATTATTTTCCAAAAAGAAATACGCACCAAAACCATATGATCTTAATACAGATGGTAAGGAAGATTACTTAATTCTATCAACTAAACAAGATAGTAACTTAAATGTTATGGCATATTTGCCAAAACTAGAACAAGAATTAATCTCTATATATGATCTTGCAGCTGCTATTGGTGCCGGTACAGATACTACATATGATTATAGTAGTACACAAAGTGGACTTGATGTAGAATTAATACTTACAGGATCAGATGCAAGCACAGATATTGTAAAGCTTGTTGCTGGTGCTAATATTACTCTAACTGATGATGGTTCTAATGCTATAACTATAAGTAGTTCTGATGAGTTTGTTGGAACTGTTACTAGTATAGACGCTGATACTAATGGAAATGCAATTGCAGTCTCTGGAGGTCCTGTTACAACTTCTGGTATTCTTACATTTAATTATTTAGGTAATGCAACTCAGTATGTTAATGGTGCTGGAGACTTAGAAACCTTTCCCCAATTATTTACTGGTTGGAGAATTAGTGATGGTTTTGTAACAGGAACTGTAGAAAGCAATGAAGCAGTTGTTTTTGAAGGAGGAACAAAAATGGGTACTACACTATTAATAGCTGGAGGTAACCCGGAAAAAATAACTATTACTCATCTTGATACAACTAGAGTTGATAATACAACTGCTATATCTCCAGCATTTGGTGATACATTCAGTGTAATAAAAAGCATAACTCAAGATGCAACTGGTCACCCTACAGAAATAGAAATTTCAGAAATCACTTTACCAACACCTGCAGCAGGAAGTAATACTACATATGATTTAAGTGGTCAAGCATCTAATGTTGATGACTATGCAATAGCGTTGAATGGTTCTGATGGTTCATTAGATAAAGTAAGTCTTGAAGCTGGTAATAACATTACACTAACAGATCAGGGCAATGATACAGTACAAGTTAGTGCTGTCATTCCTGCTTTTCCAACTCATGTAACGTCATTACAAGGTTTATCCGGAGCTCTTAATTTAGTGGCTGGAGCTAATATTACAATATTTGATGACGGAATAAATAACATTACTATATCAGCATCTGGCGGATCAGGTTCTGTTACTAGTGTTGGTTTAGCAGCACCATCTGCATTTACTGTTTCAGGATCTCCTGTAACAGGATCAGGTACTCTTACATTTACAGGTGCAGGTACTGCACAACAATATATAGATGGTACAGGGTCACTACAAACATTCCCTTCTGTAGGGACAGGGACAGTAACAGATTTTAATTGTGATGTAACCCCAGGTATAGCAGATGCAATAGTACCTTCTGTGGCAAATTCAACTACTACACCTTTTTTAACTTTAGATTTTCAAGGTGTGCCAGCTCAATATGTTAGAGGCGATGGTGTTTTAGAAACATTCCCTACTATTCCTGCAGCAGTACCAGTGATGACATCTACGGTAACTGGAACAGGTAAACTATGGGATGATACAGTACAACTTGAACCAGCTGAGGCAGTATCAACTGTTAAAGATAGAACATACGGTGTTCAATTTAATTCAGATGATCAATTAGTGGTAAACGTACCTTGGTCAGGTTCATCAGAAGATGTTAAGTTTAAAATAGATTCAGCAGATACTACAGCAGGATATTTTACTGATAAAGTAGTAATAGGTTCAGGTTTATCAGGTTCAGTTAACACCGGTGTAGGCGGAGAAAAAACATTAACAATAAGTGCTGTATCAGTTAATACAGTAACTAGTATTAAGGTAGGAAACACTACTACTTCTGGAATGTTTGAGTTTACAGGACCGGGCGTTACAATGGATACTAATCCTAATCCTCAACTAATTACTTTTGCAAGTGTACTAACTATAGGAGCAACAACAGCAGGTGATGCATTAGATGTTGCAGTAACAAATGATAGTAGTAATACAGGAGATAGTACTTTAGACTTTACATGGGCAGGTTTAGCTACAGATTATATAGATGGACAGGGTAATTTACAAGCATTTCCTTCTGTTCCAAGTGTAGTAACAATGACATCAACTGTTCTTGGTATTGGTAAATTATTTAGTGATGTTCAGCAATCACAAGCAGCACAGGCAGTAACTGAAGTAGAGAAAAGAACTTATGGAATTCAATTTAATGATAGTAATCAACTAGTTGTTAATGTACCTTGGACAAACTCATCTGCAGGATGGACATTAACAGGTGATATTGGAACAGGACAAGTTGTTGCTGATGGAGATACAGCTTTATTAGCAGGTGGTGTAGGAATTGCAACAAGCACTGTTGCTACAGATAAATTAACTATAGATTTAGAAAATACATCTGTTACCCCAGGGGTTTATACAAATGCTAATATTGAAGTTGATGCTCAAGGTAGACTTACTGCAGCATCAAATGGTTCAGGTGGTAGTGGAGTAAACTATACATCTTATGTTGCACGTTTCAGTCATCCTAAAGGAGGTGCAATTGCAATTCAAGAATTATCAAATGATACAGGATGTGAGTTCACTTGGCAAGGAGGAACAGCATTATATAAAATCCTTATACATGCACAAGGAGACCCAAATACAAGATGTGGTTCTAGTAAATTTCCGTGGGTTATGGCAAATGGTAGATCAGAAATAGTAGAAGGTGTACGTCCTGCAGAAATCTTTTTTAGAGAGTGGGAATTAACACCTACTGAAAATGCTGTTTATCTAGATTTTCTAGAAGAAGATTTTACTGGCAGCACTAAAGGAATATCTCAAGGTAATATAGAAATAAGATTTTACAATCCAAGAGAATTTGTCTAAATAAAAAATAAACAATAAAATAAAAAACAATGAGTGTTTATATACAAGAGGTCTTAGGACTATTAAAAAGGAATAAAAAGAAAAAGAAACTAGACAAAATGAGAGATCATTTTGAGTTTGGTAAGCTTTATCACACTAGTAATTTAAATACTGGTGCTGCTTATAACCCTAAGATGGAACCTTTTGTAGTAAAGTGGGGAGATCTAGTTTGTGAAGCAACAGAAAACTTAACCAGAACAAAACCGGGTGAAGGTAAACTTGGTTTTGTTCCTGTTTATACTACACCTGAAGGGTCATGTGCATGGGATACCTTAATGGATTCTATCATAACACAAAATGCTATAGGTGATACTATCAATATAGCAGGTGATTTATATGTAGAGGGTACAATAACAACTCCAACACTAACAGAAGACCGTATAGTTATAGTTGGTCCTGGAGGTGTATTAGAAGATGATCCAAATTTCACAATGGATGGAGTTACATTTACTGCATTAGTAAATGCTCAGCACGGTAGTTTAACTATGGCTACAGTACCTCCTACAACTACAACACTTAACTCTAATATTGTACTTAATGGACCAATAACCGATTCACAAGGAAATGTAGGTCAACTATCTCAAGTTCTTGTAGGTTTAGGTGACGGAAGAGTAATATGGTCAGATGATGATGTTGTAGAAGCTTTAACTTATGGAAGTCTATGGCAAGGAAATGTAAACAATTTAAAACAAGAGTTACCTATTGGAACAGCAGATCAGATTCTTATTTCTGATGGAGTAACTTTTTCTTGGGAAGACAATCCTGCAGCAATTGTAGGAGAGCAATGTGATATTTATAGAATACCATTATGGACACCTAACTCTAATACATTAGGTTGTTCTTTATTAATACAAGATGGTGATTCAGGTACTCCTGCTACTAAGATTACTAATGATGGCCAGTTAGTACAAACAAAAGAATTATTTTTAGATACAGTAGCGCAAGATGACACTCTTACTGAAGTATTAGTAAGAGATACAGGTTCATCTAATGAAGTTAAATTTAGAGATGTATCTACAATTGTACCTGCAGTAGGTTTTGATACTCTTCCAATGAGTCAAACTGCTGATTGGGATCAAGTATCAGGATATAGAAACGCCTTTATAAATTTAGAAGAAACAGCTTCTGCATCTTATAGAATTATAAAAGGAATGACACCATTAGAAGATGGTATGACAGGAGTAGTTATAGCAGAAAATGCTCAAACAGGGTCTCTTCTTCCAGATGGAGCAATAAGATTTGGTAATTGGGCTAACGGTTTAGCAAATGTAACTAATAGAGTTTCTTGGTATGAACCAACAATACCTCAGTTAGGATACAAAACTAGTGAATTACTATATGGTGAGTCAATTAAAATAAAATATCATTATTATGATGTTGATGCAGCAAACTCAGTATTATATTGGGAGTCATGTTGTAAACTTTATTCTGAAAATACATGCCCTGTAACAGCAGGAGCAACATATATTATAGATGAAGATACAAGTTTAACTAACACTATGGTTGTTATTGATGACGGTTATGGTGGATATGGTAATCTTTTTCAATTAGTAGGGCCAGGACCGTCAAATGGAGTATTCTCTTATGATACGGGAACAGGTTCATTTTTATTTACACCAGATGCTAACTGGTATGGTACAACAAGCTTTCAATTTCAAGTATTTGATGGGTATTGTACATCTAATATTTCTACTATTAATATAGTAGTTAACAGCGTAGTAGAGCCACCATTGTGGACATCTACCGATCCTGTAACTGCAAATACATATCCTAATTTAACAGGTAATGATGTATGGACATATAACTGGACAACAACAGATCCAGATCATCCATGTACTGATTTAACTTATACAATTACAGTTGACGGAGTTGAAATATTCCCTGCAGCTGGATCAAGTTGGTTATCTTTTGTAAATAATAATGATTGTACTGGAACATTATCAGGAACTTATCCTGCAGCAGGTGGAAATTATGTAGTTCAAATGATTGTTGAAGATCCAGATGGTCTAGTAGACACACAAACATTTACAATTGGTGGTTTAGCAGTAACTAAAGATACTTACTTTGTTACTTGGCATGACACTTCAGGATCTATGAATAGTACAATATTTCAAACATCACAAATATCAAGTGTTCCTGTTTTTTATACACAATCAACCGGTCAGTTTACAGGTACAGATCAGCTAAGACTATCTAATGGTGTAAATACAGCACTTGTATCTAATCCAAATGGTCTGACTAGCAAATCTTACTTATTGATTAGGGCGGGTATGTCAGTAACAGGTAGTGGAATTCCTCCTAATACTATAGTAGGAACTGCAAATATTGGTTCTCCTGATATATTCTTAGTAGATGCAACAACGGGTATTCAAACATTACAAAACACTAATAATGGAGATATAATTACATTTTCATTAACTGATGCAATGGTACTTGCAGATTATCAAGATCCTAATAACTTAAGAAACTTATTACAAGATTTTTATGCTGTAGGTCAAACTTTAGCACAGGAAATTGCAGCAGGTGTAACGCCTAATCCAGCTACTAATGGACAAGACATGTATGATTCTCATCTTTATTGGGGTCATTCTGCAGCAGAAAGGCAAATTGATATGATGAATAATAGAGGTCAAGGTACAACAATAGGAACAGGCGGATATTTTCCAGATGCAGATAACTTAATGTTCTTATGTTTTGCAGATGAATCTGATAACTATGGTCTTAATGGTGTAGGTAATGGAAGATGGGCAGATAGACAGAATTCTATGGTTGCTAATCTTAATACAGATGTTAACTCAGTTGTAAACTTTATAAATACAGTTGAAGCAGCAGCAGGTAATAATTCAATATATAGATCTACTTTCTTCCAAGTAAATGGTGCTACTCCAGATTTAGCACCATTAGTTGCTGATGGAGGAAATGCAGGTACAGATGGAGGAGGTTTATTACCATTTGGTATTAACGGTACAGAATTTACACCTCCAGCTGCAACATTTGCAGGATATAGTTCAGCACAATTCCAACAAATAACAGCTTGGTCAACAGGTGCGCCTATACGTTTAAGATGGAGAAGTGATTTAAATAATGTTCCAGCAACTCCAGGTGCTTATTGGTATAATCAAATAAGAACGGCACTAATTAATCATGGTTACACAGGAATTTAATTAAGAAGGCCATATAATAACTAAAGAGCCCGGTTTATGCCGGGCTTTTTTATTCTTCATTTTCTTCTAGTTCTTTTTGTAAACATGCAAGAGCACGCCAAGCAACCTTTGCGGTGTGACGAATCCCATCATCATCAATTGTACCTGCATCAATTAAGTGTCTAGCCAATGCATCATAATCATCATTAGACTTATTACGATCCCAATGAAGAGGTTTATCAGGATGATGTTGTTTGTTTCCCTGTAAGGATACACGAGCTATTTCCATAATAGCATCCGGGAAGTATCTAAGTACACCAGTAAATACTGGTCTTTCTTTTCTTTTTTCAGCTTTGTCCATAAATAGCCATTCTTTTTTAATCATTTCTTTTTTCTTTTTCTTCTTTCAGCCATAACGTCTTCAATCTTTCTAACTTCATATGCTCCACAAGGACCATCAGAAGCACGAGAGGTTGCTTTCCTATTTGTTCTTTGCCAATTATATGTTTGACTATCTTCATCACAGGGTATAAATTTAATACCAAGTTTGGAGTATTTTTCTATTCTTTTATCTTTTTTTTTCATTTGTCTTTATTTTTACGATAGTCTATTATAAAACCAACAGCTACGAGAATGTTCAATC
>Ga0181397_1000250_pt1 | contig 20564 bp, 32 predicted proteins | sample 20SPOviralmetaG_FD_130126 | JGI IMG/M metagenome (GOLD analysis project Ga0181397, IMG submission 130126) | Marine viral communities from the oligotrophic San Pedro Time Series (SPOT) site, San Pedro Channel, CA, USA - 20 SPOT_SRF_2011-02-23 | ecosystem: Environmental > Aquatic > Marine > Strait...
TATGTACCACTACAAATGGTTAGGGCTATTGACCCAAGCACATTCCAACCTAAAATTGGTTTCAAAACTAGGTATGGCATGATCGCTAACCCATTTGTAATGCAGAGTGACGGAACAACTGACGGTGATACATTCACAGCAGACCGTAACCAGTACTACAGATCAGTTAAAGTTACAAACTTAATGTAATTTAGACTTTCTAGGAATAGAATTAAAGCGGGCTACTAAGTAGCCCGTTTTTTTGATTAGAATTTATTTTTGATTTACAAATTCGTTCAGTTTAACAGCTACTGCTATAACATCTTCAGCTGTCATTGGTTTTAGTATAGGAAACTCAGGATAAGGAATATCCTTTGCGTCTTGTGCTCTACAAACATCTTGATGATATTTGTCTAAAGACATTTGACGATTTTGTTCTACTATACATTGTGCTTGACCAAGCAAGTCGGCTCGTATTTCAAAGCCTGATTTATTCTCTGACATATTATTCTCCTGTGTGTGTGTCAAGTCCAAATTATTTTGGACATACTATATATACAAATGGTATTTGTCCTTCTTTACATATGGTTAGATATAAAGTATTATAAATACTAATAATACAAGACAAGAGACGACAATTATGGCATATAGTAAAAAGGTAGTAGATAGATTTGAAGATGTTTTAAATAACCCAGCAGCACATGGAGTAGGAAGGTTTGATCCAAACGATCCTAACATTGCAACCGGAATGACGGGAGCTCCAGCATGTGGAGATGTTATGAAACTAGATTTAAAAGTAGATCCTGATACAGATGTTATATTAGATGTTAAATTTAAAACTTACGGTTGTGGTTCAGCTATTGCTAGCTCAACAATGTTCGTAGAAATGCTTAAAGGTATTACAATGGCTGAGGCTTTAGAAATAAAAGATAAAGACATAGCTGAGGCACTAGAGTTACCGCCTATTAAGTTACATTGTTCAGTACTAGCAGAAGATAGTATCAAACAAGCTCTTAAAGATTGGGATACTAAGAAGGCACACCGTCAACACAATGGAGAACCAGTTGACAGTTAAATCTTTTAATCCAAATATGATTGCTACATCTAAACCAACAGGTGTAGACTTTACACCCGAAGCTTTAGAAAAGGTAGTAGGTAAAGTAAAGGAAAAAGGAGTAGGCGGTGTTAGATTTGGCCTAACCGGTGGCGGGTGTGCAGGTTTTTCGTATGAATTTGATTACGCAGAACAAGGCAAACCTTTGGACACACCAATTAATTTTGGAGAGTTTACTTTATGGCTAGATCCTTTATCAGAAGAAATGTTAGAGGGTACAGTTATATCTTGGAAGGTAGAAGGATTAAATGAAGGGTTTGAATTTAACAACCCACAACAAACGAGTGCATGTGGTTGTGGTATATCAGTAAGTTTTTAATTAGGAGTATATTATGGCAAAACAATTTAGGAAAGCAGAAAACAGACAAGGCAGTAGAAAAGCATCCAGTATAGGAACTGGTGGTAGAGGTAGAAGTGTTAAAATTAGTACTTCTACAATGAACAAACATAAAAAAAGAGCTACTAAAAAGTACAGAGGACAAGGTAAATGACGACAACCAATATTACGAATGTTTCAGACGCATCGTGGAGTAATAACAACCCTAACGAACTAGATTACTTGCGTCCTAACGCATTTAAGTTTGCTATACATAACATTCCTAATACAAGTTACTTCTGTCAAGCAGCTAACATTCCAGAGATGAATTTACCACCTGCTCTACAGGATACACCCTTTACAACTATACCAACTCCAGGAGATAAGATAGAGTTTGGTACTTTAATGATAAGGTTCCTCATACAAGAAGATATGAAGAACTACAAAGAGCTATTTGACTGGATGGTTGGCTTAGGTTTCCCTGAGAACTATAAACAGTCCTCAAACTTCACACAAAAACAAGAATATAGATTACCAGATGTAAGTCCTGACACATTAAAAGGTTTAGGACAGCATTCAGATGCTACGCTTACACTATTAGATTCTAACAACAACCCAAAAATTAACATTAAATTTATTGATGCTTTCCCTACTAGTTTACAGGGAATGGACTTCGAGATTAGTACAGGACAAACAGATTATATGGTAGGAGTAGCCATGTTTGCTTATACTAGATACGAAATCGAAACAGTTTAACCAAAAGGTACAATAACATCTTGACTCTTACTAGGTAAGGTCGTATAATGTGTATATTATGATAACTCTAGAAGAACTACAAAACATGTGGCAAAAAGACTGTAAGGTTGACGAGCTTAACCTAGGACAGGAGTCCACACGGATACCAGAACTACATTCTAAGTATCTCAATCACTTAACAACATTTAGATTACAATGTCGTAAGGCACAAAGTAACCTAATGACACATCGTAGGTTGAAATGGAAATACTATCGTGGTGAACTGGACCAAAAACAATTAAACGATTTAGGCTGGGATCAGTACCTCGGCAATGCTCCGTTAAATAATCAGATGAATGAATTCTTAGACACAGACCCTGAGATAATTAAACTTACTGATAAATTGGAGTATATAAACACCTGTATGACCCTATGTGATAGTGTTATGAAGTCGATTTCTAGTCGATCTTTTGATATTAAAAACGCTATTGAATGGACCAAGTTTACGAATGGGTCCTACTAGTGAAAAATATTTGGCCGATATCTAGGAGCAAAAAAAGTTGATCAAGGTAACAAAGAAAGACGAAGTACATATTGTAGTAGATACTGATCCAGGTACTGCTCAGGAAATATGTGACTTCTTTACCTTTGATGTGCCAGGCGCTAGGTTCATGCCATTATATAAGAAGAAAGTATGGGACGGTAAGGCTAGACTATTTAGTATTTACAATCGTGAACTCTATATAGGCTTACTACCTTACCTAAAAGAATTCGCTGATACATTAGAGTATGAGATAGAAATAAACATGCCAGACATCAGTGAGGAAATAGATATTGAACGATTCACTAACGAACTGAGGTTACAATCCAATGAGAAAGATATCGAAATTCGAGACTATCAGAAAGAGGCAATTACACAAGCAATTAATGCTGGGAGAACTCTTCTCCTATCTCCAACTGCTAGTGGGAAGTCTCTTATTGTTTACAGTCTTATACGCTACCATCAACTGAAAGGCAGAAAACAGTTAATCATTGTTCCTACTACATCGTTGGTAGAACAAATGTACGGAGACTTTGCAGACTACTCTACAAAAAACGGCTGGAGAGTCTCCGAAAACTGCCATAGAATATATGGTGGTAAAGAAAAGACTAATGAGTTTCCTATTACAATTAGTACATGGCAATCTATATACAAGTATCCTAAGGCATGGTTTGAGCAGTTTGATGTGTTCTACGGAGACGAAGCACATCTATTTAAGGCTAAATCCTTAACAACTCTTATGAACAAGTGTGTTAATACACCTTATAGAATAGGAACTACGGGTACTCTAGATGGCACTAAGACACATAGACTAGTATTAGAAGGTGTGTTTGGACAAGTACATAAGGTAACAACTACTAAAAAATTAATGGACGCAGGACAAGTAGCTAATCTAAAAATTATATGTTGCATGCTTAACTATGGTGAGATAGAAAGAAAGTTATTAAAAGGTATGTCATATCAAGAAGAGATAGATTGGATCGTTACTAATCCTAAGCGTAATGAAATTATTAAGAACTTAACTATGGCCCAGGACGGCAATACACTAGTGCTATTTCAATTTGTAGAAAAGCATGGTAAGATGTTATTTGAAATGTTACAAGAGTCCTGTAAGAATAGAAAAGTATTCTTTGTATTTGGAGGCACAGATACAGAGACAAGAGAAGAAATAAGAGCGTTAACTGAGAAAGAAGACGATGCTATTATCGTTGCCTCATATGGCACATTTTCCACGGGTATAAATATAAGGAACCTACATAATATTGTCTTTGCCTCTCCTAGTAAGAGTAGAATAAGAAACTTACAAAGTATAGGAAGAGGATTGAGAAAAGGAGACAACAAAGTAACATGTAATCTTTTTGATATTGGTGATGATTTGTCGTGGAAAGAAAAAAAGAACTACACTTTAAATCACTTAATGGAGAGGATCAAGATTTATAATGAAGAACAATTCAATTATAAACTTGTTAAAATAGATGTCTGATGTAAGTATAATAAAGTTAATAAATGGCTCTACACTAGTAGGTAAACTATCAGTAGACGGAGACATTATAGAAATAGAACACCCAATAGAGTTGATAACAAATCTAATGCCTGTCGAAGGACAGCTAGGAGAACAGGTACACTTAAGACCTTGGGTATCAATAGCTGAAGAAGAAGTATTCATTGTTGAAAGATATAATGTTATAACAATGGCTACTCTACAAGAACATTTCATTGATGGATACCAAAAAATGGTAGATCAATGTTATATTAATAAAATAGAGTTTGAAACATCTCAAGATGAAATGATTGTATCAGATGAAGAAGTAGAAACAATGATTGAATTGGCAGATGCTATAGTAAATAAACAAATACATTAAGGAATATGAGAGAGTTAGGAATAGTTTTAGTAGGATGTGCAGTTTTTATGATATTTTTCGTAGGAGTTATATATCCAAATGTTGAACATAAAAACATACCAAGTAACAGTACATGCGTAGGACAATGTTACGCAAATTATGTTGAAGAGAATGGAACAGTGGTAGAAATATTACAGGCAAAACAAGCATTAGCAGCAGGAGATCCTTTTAGTGATATTAGAAGTTTATGGTCTGGGTGTGCAGCATGTCATGGAGTACAAGGACAGGGACAAGGAATGTTTCCTATGTTAGCAGGACAAAGTAAAGATTATATTAGTGGTAGACTTATCTCATATAAGAATAGAGAAAAGGTAGGTATGAATAGTAGTATGATGTGGGGACAAGCAGCTAACTTGTCCACTAAAGAAATTGAATTAATAGGAGAATTTGTAGAAGCAAATTTACCAAGTAAATAATAGGAGTATATTATGGCTAAAAGACGTGACCCGAACTCGGCACACTACATTGACAACAAGGAATTCTTAGCAAGAATATCTGAGTACCGAGAATCAAGAATAGAGGCAGAAGAAAGTGGAGAAGAGAGGCCTCGAGTAACAAATTATATTGGAGAGTGCTTTGTTAAGATAGCAAATCACTTAGCTTATAAATCTAATTTTGTTAATTATACATTCAGAGATGAAATGATATTAGATGGTATTGAAAACTGTCTAACATACATGGACAACTTTGATCCAGCAAAATCCACAAACCCATTTGCTTATTTTACACAAATTACATATTATGCTTTCATTAGGCGTATCCAAAAAGAGAAACGACAAATGGAAACTAAGTTTAAATATATTAAGAGCTTAGACATAGAACAAATTTTAAATGATTCTGCAGATGGAACGGAACATTCAAACGATTATCTAAGTTATATGAGAAACATTATCGAACAAGCTGAGGCTGATAATGCTAAGGCAGATAAAGCTAATGAAGGTAAGAAAATGCCTAAGCGTAGACCTAAATACTTAGATGAAAAAATTAAAGCAGAGGAACTTGCAGCTAAAGAGAAGGCAGAAGCAGATGCGAAAAGCGAGTAAGGATATCAACGGTTTTTATCAATGGGACTTTACAGATATTGTTAATACATTATCTCATAAATTTACAGAGCCTGTTAGAATGATAGAGATAGGTTCTTACATAGGTAAATCAGCAGTAGCCTGGGCAGAAGCTTTTGAACAGGCAGGTAAAGAGTATTCTATACATTGTGTTGAGGCTTTTACAGGTATAGGAACTAAAGGAAGAGCGTCTGTTATGACTCCTGAACTAGAAGCTTTTTTAAATACCCTAGTATGTACTGCAGAAGAACAAGAAGAACGGTTCAAAGAGAATACTAAGGGCTGGGATAAAATAACATACGAAAAAAATATATTTAATAAAGATTTTGAATTGGCAGAAATGTATGAGGAGTATACGGTACTATGGTACGATGCTAATCATTCAGAACAAGCTGTAACAACGGCAATAGATTATTGGAAAGATAAAGTACAGACAATGGTTATTGATTGTTATGATTCAGTACACCCTGAAACAACAGCAGCCATAGATAAGTCTGGATTAGACTTTAGATTATTTGAATACAACAAAGGAACAAAAGGGATAGCAGTATTTGGTTAAAAAGGTCAACCAAAAGCGCTAAAAGTAGGTTGATTCTTACTTAACCTTTATATATAATATCATATTATGAAACTGAGATACAGCGAAGCATTTTATAGCATACAAGGCGAAGGTAGATTCGTAGGAGTACCTAGTGTATTCTTAAGAACTTTTGGCTGTAACTTTGAGTGTGCAGGATTTGGACAAGAGCGTGGCAACTATATTGCTACAGATCAGATGCCTTATATGTTAGATCCTAAAGGCGACAAAACACACCCCGAGGCATACAAAGACATTTCAGAACTTCCAGTTACACCTGTTGGGTGTGATAGTTCTGCTAGTTGGGCTATGAAATACAAACATTTACAAATGACAAAGACAGTTGATGAAGTCTTTGAACATATTGTTAGTCTACTTCCTAGAGGTAGGTTTGATGAGAACAATGATATACATTTAGTTATTACAGGTGGTGAGCCTTTATTAGGTTGGCAAAAAGTATGGCCTGAGCTACTTGAAAAGTGTATGGAAATAGGATTGACTAATGTTACTTTCGAGACTAATGGAACACAAGAAATAAAACCTGAACTTGTAAACTTTTTTAATATTAACCACAAGAATATACATGTTACATGGAGTACATCTCCTAAACTAAGTCTTAGTGGTGAGACAAATGAAGATGCGTTGATACCTGATGCTCTTGTTACAATGAACCAGGTATATAATAGTCATCTTTATAATAAATTTGTAGTAAGAGATATAGATGACTTCGAGGAAGTTAATAAATTTTATTTAACTTATCAGAAAAGTGGTGTACAGATAGATGCTGTTTACTGTATGCCTGAAGGCGCTACATTAGAACAACAAACATTGACTGCTAAAGGCGTAGCAGAAGCTTGTATGAAAACAGGATACAAGTTTAGCCCTCGATTACATATCGATTTATTTGGCAACGCGTGGGGTACTTAAATGAAATGGAAGGACATAAAAGAAACACTATGGGGACAGAATCCTCAGCAAGATATTGATACTTGGAAAGATCCTGATCCAGGCGATCTAAATATAGATAATGCCTATAAAACTAGGTGGATCTGGTATCATACAATACTAGCAGTAGAACTATTATTAGTAGTAATTATTCAACTGCTAATTTTATTTATATTGGCGGTTAAATTATGACAGAACCTAAATTAAATGTAAGCTGGCAAGGCGTAAGACAAATTGTAGATGTGTTAGTTAATAACATTAGAAAAGACAGACAAAGTTTTAACAGATATCAGATGGAATTTATTCCTTTTAACCTTATTGTAGGTATTAGTAGAGGAGGAGTTATTCCTGGTGTCATGTTATCTCATGCTTTAGATATTCCTTTCATTCCACTAGAGTGGCAAACAAGAGATGGAAGACATAAAGACATAAGAAAGATAGAGGAACTTCTAGCAATTAGAAATGAAGATCAGAATCAATCCTCAGACATATTATTTGTAGATGATATATGTGATTCAGGTGAAACAATAACTTCTATTAGAGAACATGCCCCTAATGGAAAGTGGGCAGTACTTCATAGCAAAATTGGTACAATGAAACTTGACTATGAAGGCGAAAAACTCTATAATAATAAACAATGGATAGTATACCCATGGGAGACAAAATGAAAACAAGTGAAAAATTAAAAATTAAATTACAAGAGCTAGGACAACGCTTCTATGCTGGAGATAATATCTCTAATGTATTAGAAGAAGGCGACAAGCAAAAATTAATTGACGAGCTAGTTCCATCATTCGAGGCAGTCCTACAAGGATTAGTTATTGATGTAGAGAACGATCCTAATAGTAAGGATACACCTAGACGTCTAGCAAAGATGTATATTAATGAAATTATGTCAGGTAGATACTTAGACATGCCTAACCCTAACAGCTTTCCTAACTATGTAGAAGGTGGTTATGAAGGTATGTTAGTAGTAAGAAGTGAATTGAAAAGCATGTGCTCTCATCATCACCAGCCTGTTAACGGCATTGCCTACATAGGATTAATTGCAGGTGATAAACTATTAGGTTTGTCTAAATACACAAGGATAGCACAATGGTGTTCTAGACGAGGCACATTACAAGAAGAACTTAATGTAATGATAGCTAATGAAATACAGAGACAATGTGAAACAGAACATGTAGGTGTCTACATACAGGCAACGCATGGTTGCTGTGAGAACAGAGGCATTATGGCACATAGCTCTATGACACAGACAACTGTATTAAGAGGTGGCTTTAAAGAGCCTGATCTAAAGAAAGAATTCTTTGATAATATTACACAACAACAAATGGTAAACCCAAGATAATGGATATTAATGGCAAACATGTAGTCGTAGATTTAGAAACACTAAGTACAAGAAGTAACGCAGCTATTGTTTCTATAGGCGCTATTAAAATTGAGAACCTTAGAAAGACAGATACATTTTATATTAATGTAGATGCTAGACAAGGCAAAGAAGCAGGTTTAGATATAGATCCAGACACTATTAACTGGTGGGCGAACCAACCTAAAGAACAACAACTAGCTTGGCAAAAAGATCCTCATCTTATGGAGTTTGCTTTTAAAAACTTTACAGATTGGTATGGTAATGAGTCCATTCCTATTTGGGGGTACGGTGCTAACTTTGATGTAGTGATTCTTGAGAATGCTTTCAAGGCAATCGGGCATCATATCCCTTGGAAATTTTGGGACATCTATTGTTTGAGAACAATGATGAATGTATTAGACAAAAGATTACCTAAGGCAAACAATCATAATGCTTTAGATGATGCCAATGCACAGGCAAGTATGCTGTTGGAGATATTAAAATCATGAGTAGAAAACTAGACTATGTAGTTTCAGGAACAAGTTATATGAGGTTCAGTAATCCTGGTATAGCTAAAGACGAAACGAATTCACAAATTATTAACATGCTAATAGACAAATTAGTAACTGATGTACATAGTCATAAATTTTCTATGCTTTACAATGGACATACGGAGTCCAGCTTTGGTGATAGGTTTACAGCATATAAGGATCATGTCCATGAGATACACGCAGACTCAGGTGGTTTGCAGATCGTTACACAAGGTATGGTTATTACAGATGAATTAAAAGATAAAGTATATGAGAACCAGGCACAATGGGCTGATGTAGGTATGTGCTTTGATGAGATACCTGTTATACTTACAGGTGATAGATCTGATAGGAACGATACAAAGGCTAGGTTCTTTGACTTTGAAAACTATGAAGAACTAGCTCGTAAGACAGGTAGGAATGTTAAAAGACAACTAGAAATATTTGATAAAGCAGGTAGTAATTGTAAACCTTATATTATTCTACAAGGTAATTGTATTGATACATATCTAAGATGGTATGAATGTCTAATGGAAGAAGTTCCTACAGAATGGCATGACAGAATTGGTGGTGTGGCAATGGGAGCAGCAGCTCTAGGTACAGGTCCATTAGAAGATGTTAAGAGAGCTTTTATTGCTACAGAAATTGCTAAAGTATGGCCACAAGAAAAAATGCACTTACATGTATTAGGAGTAGGTAGTATTAGGCGTATGATTCCTTATCTAGTCTTTTGTCAGAACGGTTTATATGACAATGTAGAAATATCTTATGACTCTACAACTCATAGCAGGGCGGTTGAGACAGGTTTATATTACATGGGTAAAGGCACAACTAAGTTTTCTAGAAAGATGTCTAATTTGTATCGAGAAATGTATGATAATGTACAAGAAACAATCAATTTAGGCGTAGATCTAGACGAATTCCACACCATTATGAATACACCTAGTATGAAGGCTAAAGAGAAATACGGCAATCTAAACAAGTGGATCTATGTTAGAACAGCATTTATCCTAATGTCTATTAGGAACTTTATGAAACACTTAGAATCTATGATGAATGATAAAGATACCCTTTTAGCATTTACGGTAAAGATGAAACTTGACGGACAGTTCAGGAACCTCTATAATGTAACTAATCGTGAGCAGTATGATGCTTGGGAAAATAACCAATACTTAGGTGGCAGTATGAAGAGTATGGCTGTTGGTACAGAGGCACCTAGTAGTTTAGAGGATTTGTTTGAATGATTTATTACTTAAAAGAAAAATATAATATATGTAGGATACATTGGAAAGAAATATTTGCATTATCATTTGCATTTCATTTTGTTTTCGATTGGTTTGTATTAGGATTGGGTGTCGTAATTGGCATGCACATAGGACATTAACATGAATATATTCTTACTTAACGAAAACCCATTACTATGTGCAGAACAACATTGTGATAAGCATGTTGTTAAAATGGTAATTGAATATGCACAGCTTATGTCTACAGCACATAGGTACTTAGACGGAGAATTATATGGCGAGCTTACAGACAAAGGTAGAAAAATTAAAAGGTGGCGACATCCAAACTCTAACATGGAGGCTACTTTATACAAGGCCAGTCATGTCAACCATCCAGATGGTTTATGGGTTAGAAATAGTTCTGCCAATTATGATTATCTATATGATCTATGGTTTAAACTATGTAAGGAATATACTCATAGGTATGGTAGGTTACACTTAACACAAGAAAAATTAGAACACTTACTTAGGTATGCACCTAAGAATATTCCACATGCTAATACAGCAGATGTAAAAGGCTTGCCACTAGCAATGCCTGATGATGTAAAAGGTAAGAGTGTAGTCAACTCTTATCGTAGATACTACAACAAATATAAAATTGACTTTGCTAGATACACAAACAGAGAGGTACCAACATGGCTAAACGCAAACGCTACATAAAAGTAAGCTTCCAAAAGGAAGGCATACATAAATTTCCTGGTGCAGATACAGACCCTAAGTATGCTACAGGTGGTTGGGACGATGTAAGTTTCCTTGGTTATCCTCACAGACACATCTTCCATTTCTATGTAACACTAGGTGTAGAACATAACGATAGAGATGTAGAGTTCATACAATTTAAGCGTGAACTAGAAAGACTCTTTACAAAGAATGTAATTCACTTAGACTACCAATCATGTGAGATGGTAGCAGAAAATCTTATAAATTATATAGAAGAACATTATCCTAATCGTGCAGTTAGAGTTGAAGTGTTTGAGGATAATGAAAATGGGGGTATTATAGAAAATGATTTATTTAGTTGATCTAGAGTATGTTGAGACAAGATATACTTCTCAATGGAAATCAGAATTCCCTCAGTCTATAGCAGACAAAACAGGACAGGACATTGTAGTAATTGAAGGTCCAGATGATATTGCTAATGGAACAACTCCTGGTGCCTTCTTAGACTTTGCAGGCACAAACATATACAAAGCAGAACAAGTTAAAATAATCGCAGATCTATTTCAGAAAGAACAAATACTAGATGGAGATCATTTTGTTTTTGCAGATGCTTGGCACCCTGGTGTATTACAATTAAAATACATGGCTGAGCTTTTAAATATTAAGATTACTACACATGGATTATGGCACGCAGGTAGTTATGATGTACATGATTTCTTAGGTAGAAGAATTGGAGATGCTAAATGGGTTAGACATACTGAATATGCTATGTTTGATGCCTTTGATAGAAACTATTTTGCCTCACAATTTCATATAGGAATGTTTGCTACTGTTATGTTTGATGGAGAACAAGACGAAGAATATTTAAGAAGTAAAATTGTTCGGAGTGGCTGGCCTATGGAATATTTAAATACACATTTAACTCCTAGTACAAACAAACAGGATATTATTCTATTCCCTCACAGAAACGCACCAGAAAAACAACTAGAAATATTCCAGGACTTAGCTAAGGCAATGCCAGAATATGAATGGATTAATTGTAACGATTACAAGTTAACAAAGAAAGAATACAACAAACTATTAGAACAATCTAAGATGGTTTTCTCAGCTAACCTACAAGAGACATTAGGCATTAGCTGTTATGAAATACTTAGAGCAGGAGGTATTCCTCTTGTTCCTAACAGACTATCTTATGTAGAAATGTATGAGGATATATTTAAATACCCTTCAGCATTTACTGAGAATTGGAAAACTTATAAAGAAAATCAAGAAATACTTATAGGTAAAATAAAAACAATGATGAACAACTTTGGAGCACCAGAAATACAGGACGCCATTGTTAGTAACAGAGACATGCTTGAGAGAGAATATTTCTCGGCAACAAATTTATATCAGGAGTTAATGAATGAGACAGTTTAAATATTTATCAACTAAAACATATGGACACGAGGAAGGATTGTCTTGTATGTTTAGACAACCCTTAGCCAGCCATAGTCATTGTAGTTTATTACATGGTTATGCTTTATCCTTTAGTTTTAAATTTGGCTGTGATAGCCTAGATGATAAAAATTGGGTAGTGGACTTTGGAGATCTAAAAGAACTTAAGGCTTGGTTAAAAGATTCTTTTGATCACAAACATGCAGTAGACAAAAATGATGAACACTTAAATTATTTCCTAGAGATAGAACAAAAAGGATTATCAGAAGTAAGAGTAATGAATGGCGTAGGCTGTGAGAAGTTTGCAGAACACGCATTCCATTTTGCAGATGATTTAGTTAAAAAGAAATCCAATGGTAGATGTTACGCTGTCTCATGCGAAGTTCGAGAACACGGAGCTAACAGCGCTATATACGAGGGCTAACTTATGAAAGTAGCTCTAGTTACGGACACCCATTTTGGTGCCAGATCAGACAGTCTAGCTTTCGATGCTTATTTTGCTAAGTTTTATGATGAAACATTCTTTCCTTATTTAGTTGAACATGATATTAAAACTATATGCCACTTAGGTGACATATTTGATAGACGAAAATATATTAACTTTAATACATTAAGGTCTTGTAAAAGATACTTCTTTCAGAAGGCACAAGACTTAGGTATAGACATACACATGATTCCAGGTAATCATGATACCTATTTTAAAAATACAAATGATGTCAATAGCCCTGACTTATTGTTAGGAGAATATAATAACATAACATTATACCAAGAGCCAACGGAAATAATGTTAGATAGAGAGAAGGTGTTATACCTTCCATGGATATGTGGTGAAAATTATGACAGGACTATGGCCAAAATTAAAGACTCAGACGCAAAGACTTGCTTCGGACATTTTGAGTTCGCCGGTTACTTCTTACTGCCTGGAATGCCTAATCTTCATGGCATGGATACTGACGCTTTTAGTAACTTTGACCTTGTGGTTAGTGGCCATTTTCATCATAGGCATAGTCGAGGCAATATTACATACATGGGCAACCCTTATGAGATCACTTGGTCTGACTACAAAGACCCTAGAGGATTTGCCATTTACGACACGGTTGACAGAGCTTTGGAATACATCAACAACCCGTTTAGAATCTTCCACAAAATTTATTACGACGACTCAGATTTCGAGGGGAGTAATAGTATTATCAATTACGATTTTAATAGTATTGTTGGTACTAATGTTAAGCTAATTGTAAATAAGAAAACAGACTTTAAAAAGTTTGATGACTTTGTTGATAGACTATATACTTGTAACCTAATTGATCTAAAAATTATAGAAGACTTCTCAGAGTTTGAGGATGAGGCATTAGGTGAAGACATAGACTTAGAAGATACAATGACATTATTAAAAGAATATGTTGATGTTGTTGAAACAGATTTAGATAAACAAAGAATTAAAAATTTATTACAGAGCCTATATATTGAGGCACAAGATACTACATGATACATTTTACAAATATAAGATGGAAAAACTTTCTATCCACAGGCAACGCTTGGACAGAAGTAAAGTTTAGCCACAGTCCTAGCACATTAATTGTAGGTGAGAACGGAAGTGGTAAGTCCACATTACTAGATGCTTTAACCTTTGCTTTGTTTAACAAACCTTTTAGAACAGTATCTAAACCTCAGCTTATTAATACTATTAATGGCAAGAATTGTCGTGTAGAAATATCCTTTAATATAGGAAGTAAACACTACACAATTAGAAGAGGATTACAACCTAGAGTTTTTGATATAGAAATTAATGGAGAACTACTAGATAAGAATGCTAACATAAGAGACTTTCAGAAGTATCTAGAAGAGAACATTCTTAAACTTAATTACAAGTCTTTTACACAAATTGTTATGTTAGGTAGTGCTTCATTTACTCCTTTTATGCAATTACACTTAGGTGCTAGACGAGAAATTATTGAGGATATATTAGACATCAGTATCTTTACAAGTATGAATGCTGTACTTAAAGGTAAACTAACACAGCTTGAGAATGATAAAAGAATTGTTGAAGGAGAGATAGATGTTGCTAAACAAAAATGTAATCTTCAAGAAACATATATAAAAACATTGGAGGATGATAAATCATCTAAAGTCACACAGATCTTAAACGACATTAAGGAGACTGATAATGCGATCGAGACGGCAACTGAAGAGGCTACACGATACGGGAAGGAGAAACAGGAGGTTGGTCCTGTTACAGAAAAGAAAAGAAAGCTTGAAGAATTTAGAAACAAGTTCGAAGGACAAATTGCCAACCACAGAAAAGAATTAGAGTTCTTTCATAATACAGACGAATGTCCTACATGCCAGCAAGGTATAGAACACGATCATAAAAATTTAATGACACAAAGAGATGAAGAAAAGATCTCTGAACTTGAAAAAGCTCTACAAGAACTGGATACGCAGTATAGCGAGGTAGAAGCTTTAGTATCTAAGGTACAAGACTTAGACGAAAAGATAATGGAACATAACAACGAAATTATTACCCAACAAAGAATACAACAAAGACTCCAGCTAGAGCTTAGTGATACAGAAACTAAGACAGGAAACATTACAGAAGAAAAAACAAAACTTAAAACCTTAGCTAAGAGTACACTTAAAAAAGTAGAAGATAGAAGTGAACTAAGTAATAATGAACACTATTATTCTGTTTGTAAGTCTATGTTACAGGATACCGGAATTAAAACTAAAATTATAAAAGCGTATCTACCTATAATAAATAAACTTGTTAACAAATATTTGGCTGCAATGGATTTCTTTGTGCAGTTTGACTTAGATGAAACATTTAAAGAAGAGATTAAGTCTAGACACAGAGATAAATTTAGTTATGCATCTTTTAGTGAAGGTGAGAAACAAAGAATAGATTTAGCCTTAGTATTTACATGGCGTACGATTGCTAAAATGAAAAATAGCGCTAGTACTAACATACTATTATTAGACGAAGTGTTTGATAGTAGTCTAGATGTTAATGGTACAGACTATGTTATGAACTTGTTGAACACTATAGGCGAAGATACAAATGTCTTTGTAATCTCGCACAAGGGTGATCAACTGTTTGATAAATTTAGATCTGTAATTAGATTTGAGAAGAGACAGAACTATTCGGTAATAGCAAAATGAAATATACAGAACAATATAATAACTGCTTAAATACACATTCAGAATATCTAACAGATAAGTGTTGGCCACATAGCTATGGACCTAAGGTTTATGATGATTTGTTTGAACCCATACAACATACAGTAAGAAATTATTTAGAGATAGGAACGGCATACGGCGGTTCTGCTTTATTGGCTAGAGACTATTTTACTCTTGCTGATATTTGGACAGTAGATCAAGTAGCTCCTAATAGAAGATTAAGAAACATAAGACGAATTATTACTGTAACATGTGATGCCTATCAAAAGAAAATAGCAGATATGTTTCCAGCTCAAATGGATATTATTATTGAAGACGGTTCACATACTATAACAGACCAACAAAGATCTATTGATTTGTATTTAGAAAAACTTAACATAGGAGGCTATTTCATAATAGAAGATATAGAAGTGCCTGAGAAGTCATTTAAATTATTTGATAAGAGAGTAGATCTAGTATTGGAATCTTTACAATCTCGAGGCAACAAATGGCTAGAGTATGAAGTGTCTACTTACATAGGTCCAGAGTTCTTTTTAAATGATACTCCTGGCAGAGAAGAATATGCTAAGAAAGAAATAGAAGAGTTTGGAAGACTAACCAGAAAATCTAAAAACGATAACCTTTATATTGTAAAGCGTGTTTCGTGAGCCAGTGGCATGGTGGAAAGGGTAGTAAAAGAAGAAAAGAAACCGGTACCAGTTATCAAGATAATTGGGACAAAATATTTAGGAAAAAGAAAATGATTACAATATATGGAAAACCAAGATGTCCTTTTTGTGATAGAGCTAAAGCACTATGTGAACAGAAGGGTTTGGACTATACTTACAAAATGTTAGATGCAGACTTTACTGCTGAAGAACTATTTGAAAAAGTGCCTAATGCTAGAACCTTTCCACAAATTTGGATAGATGAAAAACATGTTGGCGGGTACGACCAATTTAAAGATGAGGTTTGATTTGGATACATATAGACCTTTACCCGAAGGACTAACGATCAAAACAAGTAAGATAGATGGCCTGGGTTTACATGCTATGGTTGACATAGAAGCTGGTACTACACTAGGAGAGACTCATGTGTTAGTACATAGTAGAGACAGACATGAATGGATTAGAACGCCTCTTGGAGGCTTTATAAATCATAACAGTAACCCTAACTGTTTTATTACTACAGATGCTGGAGACAGAACATTATATGTAATAAAACCTGTTAAAAAGGGAGAAGAATTAACAGTTTATTATAGATTCAAAGGCTATGATGGCATCATAGGTAATGACTCAGAGCCACAAATAGGAACATAACATGGAAGAAATGACATTAACAGATACAGCTCCAACAAGTTTAGATCAATTAGAACTAATACCTTTTTATGATGATATGTTGAAAAGGAATCCTAAACCTTTTGACTTTGATAAGGACAACGCTAAGGAACTAAAGGCTCGTCTTATTAAGAAGATGTATGACTTAGGAGGTGTAGGTTTATCTGCTAATCAAGTAGGTATAGATGTAGCTTGCTTTGTTATAGGTGATGGACAAGAGGATGGATTAGAAAAAGCATTCTTTAATCCTGAGATTGTAGGTGCAGGTGAAGAGAAAGAATCTATGAAAGAAGGTTGTTTATCTTTTCCTGGCTTATGGCTTATGGTTAGTAGACCCACTCAGGTAGCTATAAAGTATTGGGACGAAGAAGGAGAAGAGTTCGTCGAAACATATCAAGGAGTAACTGCAAGAGTTATCCTACATGAATACGATCACATGATTGGCCAAAACTTTACCATGAGAGTAACTAAACTTAAATTAGACAGAGCTATGAAAGCCTTAGATAAGAAGGTTAAGAAGTACCAAAGACAACAATCAGGCCTACAACAGGCATAAATAGTATTAATAGGAGAAACGAACATGGCAGATGACATATTTGACTTTGGTTTTACAGCAGTAGACGAACCTGATAATCAGGTACCTGCTCCTGCACAGCCCTCCGTTGATCAAGACGCAATCTTAGATAAACTAGCACAACTAGAAGCTAAGGTATTGAACGCAGATAATTCTGGGATGATTAATGAACACAGAACATTAATAGAATCAGATGTATCCAGCAAACTTCGTGATGTAGAGGATCTTGTCCTCCCTTTACTTTACAATTTACAAAAAAATCCTGAAAAGGAATACATTCATTGGCCTAATAGAACGGCTATTATTGATAAACAAATTGAAAAAATAAAGGCGGTAACAAGATATTATGAGCGAATCTAGCAACGGAATAAATAAAAACCAATTACAGAACGCGTACCAAAGATCTGTGTCTAACATCTACGACCTTTATCTTACAGGTCCTATTGAAGATGCTAAACAATATCAAGACTGGAATCAGATGATGCGAACATCAACTGAGAATGATATTATCTACATACATATTAACTCTAATGGCGGTGAGATATTTACTGCTATACAGTTAATGAGATCAATGAATGAGACACAAGCTACGGTTGTAGCATCTGTTGAAGGTATGTGTATGTCAGCAGCCACACTAATATTCTTGTGTGCAGATATTTGTGAGATTTCAGAACACAGTCATTTCATGTTCCATACTTACAGTTCAGGTAATTGGGGTAAAGGAAGTGAACAATTAGCCTCGGTCCAGGCAGATGATAAATGGGCTAGACATCTATTTAATCAAGCATACAAAGGGTTCCTAGAACCTAGTGAGATTAAGATGATTATAGATGGTAAAGACTTTTGGATGAACCCAGGAGAGGTAGAGAAAAGACTTGAAGCTAGGAACAAGAAAGCTAAAGGACCAAAAGGCACTAAGAAGCCTTTACAAAAGGTTAAGAAGGCTTCATAATGCTTAGTATGATAAAATATATAACAATGATAACTTTAGTATTTGCATTTGTGTTTGCTCCCAAAGCTCACAGTGCTGATACAAGTGATGTAATAGGAGCTTTAATACTAGGAGGTATCTTAGGTTCCGAAATACAAAAAGGAACCGCTAACAAAGGTACTAATACTGTTATTCTTCCTAACGGTGCAACTATAATTACACCCTCCTATAAAAAGGATAGAGAGAATTGTTATTGGATTCTAGATAGTAATGGAAGTCCTGTTTACGCGTCCCCTATATGTAATTTAGACAGGGACACTAGGTATTCATGGACTCCTAGATATAATAAACCATATGATTCTATGGAAAGATATAATGAGGTTTATCCTTGTGGTAACTATTGGGGCTACAAGTGTGGAAAACTTATTAAGCTCCTCAAGAATCAATAACCGAGAAAATAATGGAAGTAAAAATAAAAGCCCTGCTTGTTGCAGGACTGTTGGCCATTGGCCTATTAATGTCAGCTGTTGCAAAGGCATCTGATATAGAAGAAGTAATTGTAATTGGAGCTAATATAAGTAAAGGACATTCAGATCCTAACTATGACAACTCTATAATTGAAGCACTTGACCCTACTAGGGTTTATCAACCTGGCGGTGTAGGTGGTTTTGTAGGTGCAACAACACACGGAACAGATACAAAACATACAACTGTCTATAGGAATGGAATTCCTGTTAATGATCCTGGCTCTGGCTGGTATGATTTTGGAACTGAAACTCCTACATTCCAATCCTATACAACAATATCAGGACCTAATAGTACTTTATATGGTAGTTCCTCAATGGCAGGAACAATCCTTATGGAGGATAACTTTGATGGCAATAACATTTTTGTTAGAGCTGGAGAAGATAAATGGTCTATACAAGGTGGAACAGAATCGTTTCATCTATCTACATACAGAGGTTCCAATGGCTCTGTAAAAACAGACAATACAGAAGAAGATTGGTTTGAGAATAAAACATTAAAAACTAAGAAAACTTTTGGACAATGGAACATGGTAACAGTCCTACAGGATTACAAATATGATTATGACTCTTGTTACTTAGGCTGGGATAAAACAGATGACTGCACACAAAAAGGATTTAAAACAGATGTTTCTGTTAAGGGTGACTGGTTAACTGTAGGTTATACAATGAATGATGTAAAGCATAATACAGGTTGGAGTTCTAAAAACGAAAGATACTTTGTAGATGCTAATAAAGAAGTCAAACCAGGTTTAATTTTAGGTGTACAAAATCACCAAGAAAAATACAACGATAAATGGGACAATAGAACAGCAGTATATGCTAACTATAATTTAAATCAGTATGGTTTTGGATATAGGTTTGAGGAAGACGAACACATTTATAGAGTAGGTTATACTAATTTAGGATTTAATCTATCCCTAGCTAATAGTTTTAGAAAGCCAAATCTATATGAAAGATATGGTGACGACTGGACATTTGCTAATCCTAATCTAAAACCTGAGAAAGGAAAAGGTGTTGAAGCCTCTTTTAAAGGTGTTACAGCATGGTACTATGAATTCTCAGAAAGTATTGATTACAGTTTTGTTACCTCATCATATATTAATGCAGGTTCATATGACTCCACAGGCATTAAATACAATAAAACTATTATAATGGATGAAGGTAATCTAATTCTATTCGTACAATACACAGATTCAGATAGAATAAGAGTTCCTGAATATAAAACAAAGGTAACTTGGTCTGGAGGATCTACTTATGGATTTGACTACCAAATATCTTATGTAGGACAATTTGAAAGAGGATTAGAGTTTGACGGCAAACCTATCGACGATGTGTCTACATTTAACTTAGATCTGGGATACAATCTAACACCCAGATACCGTGTTGGTTTTCAGATGAGGGACATTTTCGACAGAAATTTTGAGATTTTACCTGGATATTCAGCAGGTGGCAGGGAGATATCTCTCTCCTTGGACCTAAGTCTTTGATATAACAAGGAAAAAGATTTCAAAAGATTAGCATAAAGTGCTTGACTCTTGGTTCTTTAGAGTGCATAATAGTATACATAATAAAGAAACAAGTAAAAAGTGAGGACTTTATGCCAAATCAAATA
>Ga0181397_1000253_pt1 | contig 20388 bp, 32 predicted proteins | sample 20SPOviralmetaG_FD_130126 | JGI IMG/M metagenome (GOLD analysis project Ga0181397, IMG submission 130126) | Marine viral communities from the oligotrophic San Pedro Time Series (SPOT) site, San Pedro Channel, CA, USA - 20 SPOT_SRF_2011-02-23 | ecosystem: Environmental > Aquatic > Marine > Strait...
ATATAGGTCACTATATAACTGACGACCATGTTTAGGCCAGAAATCTTTCATGTACCTATTAACTAAATCTATATTGATTGTGTTTTCCATCAAATATAAATATCTGGTGGTTTAGTAAGTATGTCCGTTATTATTAACTTCTTCTAGTATTTGGTCAAAGCACTCCTGTACCTCATCGAAATGAATGTCTGGGGTTAATAATTTTGCTGTATCTAATTTATCATCTACTATAATAACTGTGGGTACAAATTCAATACTGAGTGTTTTACACATTTCTTCCCACTCTTTTTCTTCTTCATCTACATCTGTAACCTCATAAGGTAAATTATAGTTATCTAACATTTGTTTTAGTTCTGTACAATATGGACAGTCTTTTGTTGAGTATACGTGAATCTTCTTGTTCATATCAAAATCCTATTTTAGTTTTTTTATTATCTCCAACCCCTACGTTATCTTCATAATTATATATGTCCGATAAAGGCATTTCTTTGGTTGTGATGTAGTCTATATTTAATGATTTAAGTAATTTATTACTTTTGTCAATATCTAAGTTATCAAATTTATATTCTGCTATCAATCTACCCTTTCTTAGTAAAGCCTCATCTATCAACTGTCTATCAGTATTAAATGTAGCAACAATCTGTGTTTTTAAACAATCACCCAATATTCCATCACTTAAGTTAAGTAAGTTAGAAACAGCCGTTTCATTTCCATTACCACTTCTATTTTTTACTACCTTTTCAGCATCTTCTATTATTAATACGGAGTTTGGGTGTTTCATCATAAAAGGTACAAATTCTGGTGTAGCTAACATATCTACCATATTATTAGGTAAAAATATAACTTCTTTATCTATAAGTTTAGTTAAATGACGGATATATGTTGTTTTCCCAGTACCTGGTTTTCCATGGAGTAAAATAATACCTTTACCATCTTTTTCATTTAGTTTTTTAACTATCTTTGTTGAGATTTTTTTAAATCCTTTGTTATAATTTTTATTTAAATTTAATTTATCCTCACCACTAATATCAAATTTTTGTAAAGTAAGTCCATATTCATCTTTTACTATTAAACCAACTTTTTTATTGTTACTATCACTTTTAAATTTAGTAACACCCACTAACAAATCCTCTATTGAATTTTTATTTGTGTAGTATATTGACATCCATCCTTCTTTTTCATCTTTAACATTTTCTACTCTTACTAAAAACTTTTGGTGTTGTTTGGATGAGAATATTTTAGTTGTGCCAGCATTATTTTTATCACTCAGAACTTCGTAAGTTGCTAAATGTTCTAGATACTGACTTTTAGTTAAATATTCTATAAGTTCTGTATGGTTAAATGAATAATCATATCTTAAACTACTAGGTACCGTATTAAATCGGTCTCTAAAATATGGTCCTACCGGAAATTCATCCGCGTAAGCACCTTCATAATATTGTATTTTTTCTTCTTTCATATTTTATATTAAAACGGTAAATCATCCTCAAATCGGTGATGGTATCTACCTCTTTTTTCTACATTTTTTAATTTACCAGTAAATTTACATTCTTTAATTACTTGATTTTTTATATATACACCTTCTTTTGATGTTTCTTTTACTTTTAAATTTAACACATTAACAAATGGTTGTAAATCCTCTGGTACTGTTTGATTGAATCTTATTCTACTTTGTACATTACTCATTATTTTATTTTTACCCTTAGGGATAAACTCATTGGTTATTCTATTGTCTTTATCGTCTCTTAGTGAGATAATACAAGTATCTCTATCCTCAATATAAGTCTTAACACAATTACTTTGTGTTGTACTTTCATTTCTATATTCAGAGGTGTCCCTTAAAACTACTGGAGTCATTGTTTTTTTACCAATCGTTATGGGTTGTTGTATGTGATTTAAAAAATCTTTACCGTAAATGTGTGTTACAATTGTGGTGTTATTAATTTCATCCACTAGATTTGTCCACTCTTGGTGTTCCTCTACAAACTCATCATAGTTAGTGGCTTTAAGTTTGGGATTAAGACCTTCTCTTACTAATCTAACTTTTAACCTACCTAAATGGTCCGAAACTAAATCAGTAATAATATTGTTTACGTTTTGAGGTTCAAAATTGTAGTCGTCTAATAATGAGTTTAGAATTAATACAAAATTTCTTTTTTCTTTTGTAGTTATTTCCATATTCAATTGCCACCCTATATTATATTTTTGTGTTAACAGTTCTGGATTTAGTTCCCTTAGTAAATGTATCCCTAAAACTTCTAACATCATTTGGTATGATAGTAATTTAATATCGGTGTAGGTATTGAATAGTTTTACCGCATATTTAGAATAAATCCCTTCTTCTTTTAGTATGGTTTGAATTAGGTTGTTGTCTTTCTTTTTTAAGGGTTTAATTCCTGGGTAGTTATGTATGAAATAATGCATCCATTTATCTGGTGTTTTAATGCCCCTAACTTTAGTAAACCACACACTAGCTAATTCTAGAATATTTGTGGTTTTATTTAATTTTGTGTTAAATCTGAATTCTTCACCACACAACTCATTAATAAGTGATTTTTTGCATTTAAATAACCCTACACTTATTTTATCTCTCTTATCCCAATACTGTGGGTTTTCAATAAACTTATTTAGGTTGTTTAGTACTGTTCTTTCACTTAAGTCTATGTCAAATAACACTTCACTTAGGTTGAAGTGTTCTTTTTTCCAATATTTAAATGGGTTCTTCATCACAGTGGTGTTCTTTTTTCTCCCTGTATATTGTGTTGTTGTTTTATATACGTTATTATGGACCAAATCAAATGTTACGTGAACGACTTCTCTTTGTTTCCAAAAATATTTTGCACCACATTTCCTACCTTTAACTGTAAAATACCTACTAATCCTAACTTTTTTAGTCACCCCATTATCCACCACTTTTTCCACAACTATAGTAATTCTTTTTAATTTGGTGTTTACGTATGGTGAAAAACATAATTTTCTCCACTCTTCATCGGTTAGGTTAATATGTTGTTCCTTAAATTTAAAAACAACTAGGTCTGGATTATCTCTAGAACCAACATTAAATAAATTTGTATTTTTATGGTTTCTACTCCCTGGTAGAAGAGTATTGAATTTTTCATATTCTTGGGTCCAATACTCTTCTTGTGAGAATTTGTGTAACGTGATGGTTTCCATGTTAAACGTAAGCTTCAGTAAGTTTCCATAATTTTTTATTCACATCAATTCTTCTATCAATGTTAGTTATTGGTCTTAGTTTTTGCATCTTTTCTTTTTTGTTGTTAAATACCAAACCACCTTTTACTAATTTTTCTTGTACTACATTGAATATTTTCCATAGTTCGTTACCTCTGTCACCTTGTCTTACTGGTGAAAGTAGGTCTTCTACATTTAAATTTTCATTACCTTTCGGGTATCTGGTAAGTAGTGATTTAGAAGCAAAATCAATTTGTTGTTCGTCAGTTAAACTAATTAAATTTAAATTTTGTACTTGTGTAATTACTTTTGGTACTACTTCTAACATACCGTCCATAATTTTTCTAATTTCGTCAAAATTATACCACTGGTGCTTTATTTTTACTTGTTCAAAGGTTGTGTCTGCTATCACCAAACCATTAGAACAAACTAGTCTAAATAGTCCCGCGTGTAATGTAAAAGCGTTTCTACCATCGTGAGAGTTAGTTAAGACTACTTCTGGTATAGAGTCACCTATTTTACCCACCTCATTATTACGTAACCTAATTAAGTGTTTAGTGAACATAGCATCTTCATCTTTTCTAGATTTTCTTTGTGAAGCGCTGAATGGTTCCCACCCTAGTTTAGACATGTCATCTAAAACTGTAGAGGTGGAGATGAAAGTATACTTATTAGATACTTTCGGAGATTGTTGATTTGCGAATGCTGATGGAACTAACTCTATTAGTTGTTCTCTCGTTAATGAATTGTTGTTCTGTGTCATATCTTTTATGGTATTTTAGATTAAATTTGTACCACAAAGATAAACATTTATTATTGAATAGACAAGAAATGATTTATTTTATTTTTCTGGACTAAAAATACCATTTAGAATTACAAGTAGGGATAAGGTAAGTGATGTTGTGGTACAGACTAATAAAAAAATATCCCTATCAATCATATTATTAGTTAACACCCACCATATAGATGTGCCAACCCATAAGGTAAAAGTTGTAAACACAAAAATCATAAGAAATAAGGTAAAACCTGTTAATAAGGCAACTTTAATTGTTTCTTTCATTTTCTACTTTAAGTTTTATTTTAATATTATCACCATAAATGGCTTTTTCCATATCTACATTAATTTCATAGTCTTTAACAAATTTTTTTACCTTATCAACTATTCTTTGGGTGTCATGGTCTTCTCTTAAAATCTCTTTTGCATAATCATCTGTAAATTGGTCTCCGGTGGGTGAGTGTGGTGGGACAGTTAAGTGTATTCCGTCTTCTTTACAATGAACATTTACACCTAGTGCCTCGTTTTTTAAATCTTTTTCTAATGTAAGTCTAAACCATTTATTTTTGTACCTTTCCATTTTTAGATTCTTTAGGTGCTGGATTGTACTCTTTTTTAGTGGATTTAAACCTTTCCATCATGTCCTTTGCTTTATCCAAAAGACCTTTATCGGTTTTGTGTGTGGTTTTTATTTTTCTTTCACTCATAATTTTATTTTAAATATATTAAAAAATACCCATAAAAACAAGTATTTTTATTTATCTGTATTTCTTTGGTGTGCAAAATAGCAAATTGTTTTACCTAATATTACTGATATTATTATAGTAACTATTAATTCCAAAATAACAATTTAATTATTACACCTATTATTGCTGAATAAACTACCCATAATGCTTTAGTCACATTACCTTTCCAAGAAACTACTTCACTTACCTGTTTTAGTTTTGGTTGTGTCTCTTTCATGAACTCTGTGTTCTTATTAACTTCTACTATCACACCACTATCTGGGTTAAACAGTCTTTTTTGGACTGTTCTGATTTCACTTCTTAAAGATTTTTGTCCTTCTTCTAGGTCCTCTAAAGATTTTTGCATTAATGCTAGCTCACCATTAGGTAACCCTTTTTTAATCTCCTGAAGTTCTATTAAAACTTCATTTAATATTTCTGTTTGTGTTTGTTTAGCCATTATTTACTTCTTTTAGTAATTTCTTTTTACCACCATCATAAACATATGCGTGTCCTTCAGATATTAATTGATTATTTATACATATTGTATTATCGTTATTGTCCATAATAAAAATTTCTCCCAATACTCTACCATATTTACCCACACCATATGATTTTAATCTAAAATATCCTGATTTAGAACTAACTTTTTCTAACAATTCTTTGTTTCTTTCTTTCGCCGCTAACCCCAATTTTTTTTCTTCTAGGTCTCTTGTTCTACTTTCCCATGTATCAATACCTTTATATCTGATTCTTTTCTTAACCCAAATATCAAAACCCACATCTATCATTGCATCAATAGTATCACCATCAACTACTCTATCTAACTTACCCCTGTATATGTATTTTTCCATGATATTTTAAAGTTCAAAACCAAGATTACATATCATAAATCGAAATTTACCTTTTTCGACCTTTATTTCTAATACTGTAAAAGTACCTAGTCGACATGTTAGACTGTACTTTTCTTTTTTGTTTCCAGCATCAAATCCGTTTATCCAATTGATTTTCATAATTCTTTTTTTATATAAATACTTAGAAATAAGTTAAGTGATTTTTAATATATTTATTAATAATGAAAGATATACTAACAGAAGACATAAAAAGGATTAACGAACTTATTAGGTTAACCGAAGATGAGAATATAGGTGACTACATCGACTCTACTTATCTTAAGACTTCGGACCAAGCAGGGATAAGTGATGATGAAACTACTCGTATTATAGTTAAGACAATTCAGGATGCTATGGAACATAATATGAAATTAGTAATGATAAGACCTGAGTTTGTAAGTTTAGCTGACCAAATGATTAAAGAATACGATTCTGACCTTTTAGTTGGTACTGTTATTGGGTTCCCAAATGGTGATAATAGTCTTGGTGAAAAATTCGATGAGGCTATAAAAGCTATAGAAGATGGTGTTGACGAATTAGATTATGTGATAAATTACAAAGCCTTTAAAGAAGGTGATGTAGATACAATTAAAAAAGAAGTTTGTGAAGGAACGGTTATAGGTATAGATGAAGGTTTGGTGGTAAAATGGATTATAGAATCTGCCGCTTTAACTAGTGATGAAATTGCTGAACTTACAAGTTTAATTAGAGATATTGTTATAGAATGTGTTGGTGAACAAAAAGCTAGTAATGTTTTTGTTAAAACTTCAACTGGGTTTTTTAAACCAGAAGACGGGGGTCCAGGTGGAGCTACTGTGGATGACGTTTCTATAATGTCTATAAATGCTGGTCCATTAAAAGTTAAAGCTTCGGGTGGTATTTATAGTAGAGAAGATTTAGAAAAAATGGTAAATGCTGGGGCTAGTAGAATTGGTACTTCCGCGGGTTTAGAAATAATAAAAGGTGAAAAAGCTGATACAGATTACTAATGAAAAGTTTAATTAAAAAAATTTTAAAAGAAGAAGTCGTAGATATTACTGACATTCAAGATGAATTATTGATGATGCCTTTAGATGTTCGTCAAAAGTTACGTGACGATTTAAGTGACACCGTAAATATGGATACCGAAGAGGAATATACGGATATAGATGAACAAATCTCATATAAAGGTATACCAGAAATTAAAGCAAAAACTACGATAGGTAAATTACTTAAGTGGGTAAAACGTTATATTACTGATAAAGCAACTAATTTTTTGATTAATGCTTCTATGGATGAAATCAAACAAACTATTGATATTTTAGATGTGATGGACCCTACTTCTACTGTAGGTATATTCAAACCTAAAGCCATGTACCTTGGTGGTGGAATTGATTTTGCTAAAGATGCTGTTTCTTGGAGAGGTCAGGTTGAGGATTTCTATGGTCCTAGTCATGTTGTAAAAGACGAAAGATTACTTACTCTTGTAACGACAGGAGAGTTAAGTTATGAAGGATTAACTACACCAGTACTTTTAAATCCTATGAGAGCAGAAACTGTTAGAGAAGCTGATACAGAATTTAAAGATATGTTTAAGAAATGGAAGTCTAATCAACTAACACCAGAAGAATTTAAAATATTTCAAGAAAAAATAAGGGAACAAATTGTGCATCAAGATTTATATATGTTACAAGTTTGTGATACCAACCTAATTAATTTTGATGGTACCGCTGGAGCGGGTACTTTTGGTGAGGCCCAGGTATCAGCACTTAAAAATCAACAAGTATTTTTATGGTTAACTAATGGTATGAAATTATCAAATGTTTCTCCTTGGTTATTACCTTCAGTTACAAAGGTTCTTATCGAAGATGAGTTATGGCCTTTCCTGGGGAACTTTAAGTAGTTCTAACCCCATCATACACATGTTTTACTACTGGAAATCTTAGTGAGTGACAACCGTCCTGATTAAGTGTTTCTTCAAAGTACTGTACCGTTATTGTCTTACCAATTATTAGTTCTGGGTTTTTAAAATACGTTCTTCTTTCTGATTGGTCGAATCCAGAACCTACACCTACGTCACATCCTTTATGTTCTATTACCACATTACTTAACATCTCTTCTTCAACTTCTAACCCGTCTACAATAATTCTATGTGTGGAAGTTTCTATAGATTTTACAACATACTCTTCGTCAAAGAATTTTTTCACTTTAAGTAGGTCGTTACTTCTTTTACCTTTGTATTCACAATCTTTACGTAATATTAAACCTTCCCAGTTATTTTTAGTAGCAAGTTCTGCTAACTCCTGGAAGTGTTCGTCCGACTCTACTTTCCATTGTTCTAACATTTCTACACAATTTAGTTTAGGTTTAACACAAGTACTTAATCTTAAACTTAAGTTTCGTGTACTGGTTTGTGTGTCAAATTCCTCTAATGTAAGGTAATCAAATATTTTGTATTTGGGATTTTTAATAGTATGGTCTTTTCTTTTAATTTCCTTCATAATACCTTGGAAGTCTTCTACACCATTATCATTAACTACGCACACCTCACCATCAAAAACTACATTAGTTAACTCTAAACTTTCTATTTCTTTTCTAAGAGTATCTAAAGTGTCGAATGTCTTACCTTGTCTAGAGTAAAAATTACATTGACCATTTTCATCCACCATAGCTAAACACCTAACCCCGTCTAACTTGTGTGAAGCAAACCATGTTTGTGTGTCAAAATTAACTTTACCTTTTTGTTTATCATAAGAGTTAGCTAACGCTACCTTAAAGGTTGGGACACATCCCGGTATTGCTTTGTTGATTAGGTCCGCTCCAGTTCTTGTTTTTAAATTTTTATCCAGAATACAAAAAACTAAATCCTGTTGCCATTCTTCCATGTGTTGTATGTACCCTTTAACACTTTGGATTGCCTCATGACCTGTTATAGTTCTTTTAGTTAATGCGTCCAATAAATAAAATAAATCGTTGTACCCTTCTCTAGGTTCTAACTTTTTATTTTTCTTAACTGTTGTACTGGTTAGGTGAAATTGTTTGAACGGTGAATACGTATACTTTAAAACTTGTTTAATTATATAGTCATCATTGTACTCTTTAATGATGTCAATCTTATCATTAGTTGAGTTCGTGGACTTTAGTCTAGTCACAAATTCTTGTATTCTTTTTAAATCGTTACTCTCGTTCATCCTTATCTTTTTTTAGTCTACGTTCCCAAGTTAATATTTTTATTCTTTCTTGTGTTCTTTGTTTTTCTATTTCTTTCACTATAGCGTCTCTTACCTCAGCTCTAATTATCGTATTTACCGGAATCCATTGTTTTAACATCTGGTCTATTTCTTTCACACTTATTTCTTTAGTTTAGTCAATATAGCACATTTTTCATATTCTTCTGTAGATACAAAGTACTCAATCATGGTATCTAGGTCATCATTATCATAATCTTCGTCTGGTGGGATAAAAAAGATTGGTATTCTACTTCTTTCTACTATTTCATCCATTGTTTTTTCACCCATTATTAATTTATATGAGTTAACTATCCCTGTATTTATAAATTTATCTGTCATATGTGGTACAAAGATAAGTAAAATATTTTACTCTAACAAAGATATTTATATTAAATGAAAGATTTAATTAAAAAAATATTAACCGAAGAACTACTGACGGAAGAGAAGGTTGTTAACTTCGATTCACCTACTAATAATTTCGTTGTTATAGCTGGTGGTCCAGGAGCTGGTAAAAGTTTTATCACTAATAATCTAATAAATTTAGATAGTGTAAAAAATTTTAATGTTGACCAGGTTAGGGTGATGACAGCAAAGAAGTTATGGGGTGATGAATGGGAAGAAAATATATCCACACCTGAAGGATACCAAAAGATACTTGATATGACCTTTACCACATCTGACCCACGTAATAAAACAGTTAAATTTCTTAAAAATTTTTTAGAATACGAAAGAAATCAACCAGTAAATGTGGTTTATGATGCTGGGGGTGGACAGGAACAGGTAATGAAAGATGTTCATAAGTTAGCTAAAGATAATGGGTTTAATACAACACTAGTTTATGTAAGAACACCATTAGAATTAGCACAAATGAGAAACGATGAACGACCAAGAAGTTTACCATCTGATATGGTAGCACAATACCACCAAAAAGTTAAGGATAATATGAGAAATATGATTCCTATTTTTGATAACGTGTGGACAGTAGATAATAAAGAACTTATAGACTTATCAGATAGACCATCTGAAAATATAGAAAAAATTAAATGAAACCTCTAATTCGTAGAATTCTAAAAGAACAAACAGACCCGTCATTTACAGATAAATTATTTAAAGCTATTAAGGATATCGGTAAAATGGGTTTAAAGTATAATCCGATATCGTGGTTACTAAGACAAGTAGTCGGTGCTACACCAACAAAAGCAAGACTAATATTCCCTAAAAAAGGGTGGGAAACTATAGCTGTTAAAATTTTAGAAGAAATCGGTGTTGTAACTGGAACGTATACCACACTAGAACAAGCTAATGAAGTTTTTAAACAAATAAAAAATAGTGGAATTGTGTTGGAGGAGTTATTAATAGGTTCTCACGGTTCCCCAGGTAATTTACTGTCAACTGCTAAGGGTGGTGAAAAATTTGAAGAGAAGGTTTATGACCCTGAAACACAAGAATGGGTTAAGACTGGTAAAATAAAAGAAGGTGGTAAAAGTTATTATTACGATATTAGTTTTTTAGAAAATATAAAACCAGTAGTAAATTCTAGTACTAAAGTTTATTTTACAGCTTGTAAAGGAGCTAATAAATTAGGTGTATTAAAGCAAGCAGCTGATTATTTAGGTTGTGAGTGTTACGCTTGTATGGGTGATAATTTTTATAGTTTTAAATGTCAAAGTAGTAATTGGTCTTGTAAAGCAAACACAGGTATACCAACCCTAAAAAATTACCCATCCCAAGAAGAAATGGCTCTAATGAGTGGTTCCGATTATAAAAATCAAGCATGGTATGAGACTTTACAAGATTATGATGATTTTCTTACAAAATACTATACTGAAACAGGTGTTTGTGAACAACAACCAAACGTACCTTTTAATTGGGTTTCTATAGGTTAGGTAGTCTTAATAATTTCCAACTCTACTTCAGGGTAATCTTTCATAGCTTCGGTCACTGAGTTGATGTGTTTATCTTTATCTTCCCAGAATTTTACAGACTTACAATTTTTATACTTGTCTAAAATTTTTCTTACACGATTCCCTTTATTTCGGTCATCACCATCTATTAAATAATAATCCTCGAACACATAACCTAATTCTTTAAGTAATTTTATCAAAGGGTCCTTAACCTTAACGATTCTATTAGATAAAATTAGGAATAACCCATCTGGGTCATATTTAAGTGCTTCAAGATAATCTTCTCTAGTTTTTTTTATTAGTTTAAAATTTAGTTTAGGGTCTAGACTCTCTTTTTGGTCTAGGTATTGTATAGTTTCGTGGTAGGGTAATTCGACAATTGTATTATCGAAATCAAATAGGTATATATTCATATCTTTTTTTATTGTTAATATAAAACAAAGAGGGGGGTTCCTTTCTCATTTAGAGTTCTGCCCAATCTACACCAGCTATGAAATAACCTATTGGTTACCAGACCCTGTGTGCCACCTCTTTGTATGGTACAAAGATAAGAAAAATTATATAAATGAACAAATAATATTTTATTAAAGTGTTCCTAGGGTAAACACCACTACCATTATTACTATATATATAAATGGTGTAATGTCTATTTTACGTTCTGCTGTTTCCATACTCATAAATAGGATTATTTAGAGCATTCTATGTTAAGAAATCGTTAAATCTATATTAAATTTAAGTGTGGTAAAATAGACAGTTCTTTTGCTTTGGATTCCACCATAATATCTACATTATTACCGTATGTACTTGGTAAGTTATTTATGTAGTCTGAGTGTGCTTGGGGTTTTAATTTTTGATTATTTTCATGTAAAGCTTTGGACTCTGAATAATGTACTACTGGTGTGATTCCCTTAGGCCATGTAGAGATTGCGAGTTCAAGTGCTTCTTGTTCTGTCATATCACCAGTACAAAACTTATGGTGGTGATAATCAAATACAATAGGGATACCAATACGTTCATGTATGTACATTAAATCTTTTACCGAATACATACTTGCCTTATCATCATTCTCAACCGTAAGACGTGTCTGTACTGATTCAGGAAGTAACTCAAAGTTTTTACAAAATCTATCTAGAGCAGATTGTTTATCACCATATACACCATTACAATGTATATTAATTTTATTATATGGTGTCCTATCTAAACCAAGTAAATCAAATACCTTACCGTGGTTGGTTAGGTCTGTTATTGTATTTTGTACCACATGTTCTCTAGGTGACACCAAGACGTTGAATGGTCCTGGATGTGAAGTTAATCTAACACGATTATCTCTCGTGTAATTACCACAACTAGAAAGAACAGTTTTGATTCTTTGGTATTGAGGTAGGTCTTCTATGTTGTACTCAGAAGCCCAAGGAAATATATCCGATGAGATTCTAAAAAAATTAATCCCGTTTTCCACATTCCATTTTACTATCTCACATAAATCTCTCGAATTAAGTAGGGAAAGTTCCCCAGCATAGTCTATACCCTTATCTACAAAGGTTTTTTTAATCATAGACCTATTGGTTGTAATTTTGGGTTTTTGCCCCCCAAGTGTCATGTTTATACAAGCATATCCTAAATTCATATTACAAATATACAAAAAAAAACCGAAAGTTTTAAGTTTCGGTTTAATTATTTTATAGTGGTAACTATTATCTAGTAATATATAATTTTTGATTTCTAATATATAATTTACCTACTGGTATTTCAGTTAATTCTCTACCTAGTAAATCATAAATTTTACTATCATTACTTCTATTAAATGTTAATTCATTTATTGAAGTTGGTAGCATATTAAGTAATACCCATGAATATGTGTTTTGGTCGAATATCAACCATTCTTCCATACTACATACTTCTACTACACCGTTCTCGTAAATATATACATCATAACCAACTTTGATTGTATCTGATGTTGTAACTTGAGGAAAATAATCACTTATACCATTTCCTGTATAACATATACCACCTCCTGCATATCCAGTACATACTCCCCAATATACTGTCATAGAGTCAGGATTGTGAATCATGTTTGTTGTATCAAGACCAACAGTTAATCCTTGACTTTGGTCAGTCCAATATGTTATTGAGTCACAACAAAAATATGGTTGCTGTTGCATCATTCTAGCCCAAGCTTGACCATCCCAGTATTGAGAAAAACAACACATTAAAGTATCAATATACCCCATTGTGTCTGTAACCGTATAAGATATACAGGTCATAAGTGTATCATAAGGCATTCCTGTAGACATATTATAGTTGTATATCATGTGAGTACAAGGACCACTAAAACAACTATCTTCTGCCAACATATTTCCATCACCATAAGTTACTGCGTATAACGGAGCCATGAATGGTAAATTATTTCCAGTCACAGGTATTGCAACTTCTAATTGATACTGTGAACCTGTTGTGTAAGTCATGTTTGTATCACATAACGTTATTTGTGCTTGTGTTTGTAGTCCAAGCAAGACTAATACTACTAATAAAATTCTTTTCATTTTTATTTTTTAATTTAATTATTATTCCACATAATAAGTAGTAAAAATAATCTTGGTTGTCTAGTCTTAACGTATTTTTGGAGTTTAGAGTCTTACAGATTCAACCTACCTTACCAAGGTAACGTGACCTGTGTAATGTTGGTTGTGTGTTCGAATTGAGTAGGTGTATACCCCTATTTGGCACTTGTTTCCGTCCCAGGGTGTGTTATTATTGGTTTCATACACTTTACTACCCCACCTATCATATATAACCATAGATTTTATTTCATCACTATCAGCTCCATGCACATAAAAGGTTTCATTGTAATCGTCCTGATTAGGTGTGAATGAGTTAGGTACAAATATTTGTAAGTATGGACAATCTTCTACTATTACCTCATGATAAGAAGTGTCCCCGTCACAACCAAATCTAGTTGTATGTACCGACAAAATGTATGTACCTATAGAGTCAGGCCATTGTACCGTAATAGAATTATTATTATTATATAATATTTCTCCACCTGTTATATCCCAATAGTATACCTTATCAACATCATAACTTACTTGATAATTTTGCGGTATTATTCCACCACAGTTAGTGTAAGTTTCTTGGGCAAATAATTGGAGTGGTAGTAGTATATATACTAACCATCTCATATTAATAGTGTTGTATTGGTCCTGTAACTGGTCCGTTATTAACAACCACATTTATTGTTGTGTTACAACCAGCCATAGAATAAGTTAATACGTAATTTCCCACACCCGTAGATGGTTGGAATGAATTGGCTACAACTCCTGTTCCAGACCAAGTACCACCCGCTGGAGTTCCTACTAGTGGTGTTGTTGGGTCTCCTGGACAGAATGGTCCAATAAGATTTCCATTTAACTCTAACACAAATACGTCTAATAGTACTGGTACTCCCGGACAGTTGGTTGCGTTGGTTTCAATAACTTCCACTGCATTTGGAAAAAGTCCTGCAACTCCTCCCCAATCTACGGTAATTGAGTTTGTACCTTGACCGGTTTGTAATGCTCCTCCTCCACCAGTAATTGTCCACTGATATGTTGATGTTGGAGTATTAGTAACAAAGTATTGTTCACCTACTGCGTTTGCACATACTGTGTCCGGGTTGATTGTTGTTTGACTATAAGTCGTTAGTCCAAATAGGACAAGTAAGATTGTAATAAGTTTTTTCATAATTTATTTTTTTTAATAATGATTTATGTTCGAAGTAATAGGTGTTACTACTTGAACGGTTCCGTTGTATATTTGATATGCTGGGTCGTTACAACAATTTCCGTTAGCCCAACCTCCTGTTGTACAATCATCGAAAACTTCTATACTAATACTTAAATCTTCGTTTGTACATGTTTGTCCCACTGTTACTTGAAAACTAGTGATGAATGGGCCATTAGAACTGGTTCCCCATCCAGCTGTTCCTGCATTAATAAACCTCCAACCTGGTCCAAAGTTAAACCCCCCTGGATATGTATGTTGTAAATCCCACAACCAATTGCCCGTTGAGCCGAATGGATTACCTGGAGCTTGTGTTGGTGTTAAGTTTACCCACCCAATCCCTAGATTGATTTGGATGGCGTGTATCCAATTTACGTTTATCCCAGTAAAATCTTGTAGTGTATACCACACTGTGACGGTTTGCCCTGGAGAATAAGGACCAGCTGGGGAGATAACATGTGACTGATTAATCACACATTGTGAATAGGATGTAAACGAAAACACCAATAGTAATATTGTTAATAACTTCCTCATATATAATAAATATAGGAAAAATTACTATAAAAGAAAAATCCCCGTATGTTTAAATACGAGGATTCTCAGGAAGAGGTTTCAATTTAAGTTTGGTTAATTGTTAAAGATTGCGGTAATCTTCCTTTCATATATATAAGCGGTTTCCCGCGAACAAGTTTCAATCTTCTGGGTAGTCAGAATCATTTTTGAGTGTTTGCTTGCCTAAGTCTCCACATAGGGATTTTTTTAATAGGTCTTCTACCTATAACCTCTGAGTTTTTTTTATCAACAAGGTGGGAAGTCATATCCACCTCTCTCTCTTGTTAGTTTAAGTTGCCGAAGAGATTCTTTGGTCTACCCATTAGACCTTGATTGGTTCATATCGAGCGGACCCGATAGTCTCCATCATCATATTATAAGGTGTAAGTTCCTCACAGCTTAAGATACTTTTCATGATTGAGGGTGAGAATCCTGATACTAATGCTGTTCCCATCTCGTCGAAACGAGTTGGTACGTTGTCTTGTCTACTTTGGATATTCCAATAAACAATCCCTGGCATTTTGTAACCAGCTTCCTCATACATCCCTTTAATCATTCTTTGTGCAGTTGGGTTCCAGTCTGTTACACTGTCCCATTGTCCACTGATTGCTGAATCAAACTCCATATCCGAAAGGATAAGAACTTTGGTTGGCATCTGTGATTCTGAAACATTGTGTTTTACTGCTTGGTCCAAGATTAACTTAAACGTCGCTTGTAAATCAGTATTCATTCCCCAGTCTGCTCTCTCAAGTTGGTCTAACCTGTCGGCTAACGAACCTTCGAGTAATTGTAGTTGTGGTCTCGAAGAGAATGTTATAAATGCGTTTTTGAAGACACCTTCATTTCTCTCTGAGATATACATACCCAATGATGTTGAAACATCCATACAGCTAACGTTACCGTTATTTCCTGCTGGGTTAGTCATTGAACCTGAAGTATCAACTACCGGTAACACTCTTTCACTAATTCCTTCCATGTAATTTGGAAGAGATTCCCATTGTGCTTGTGCAACATCCTTTTCTCCACCATATTTAATGGATTTAGTAATGTCATAAGGGTATACAGCTCCAGTGTTAATAGTAGTTTTACCATCAACTAAAGCTCTTTTGTACTCCTCATACCTCTCCTCGTCATTCTTCATGAAAGTTTTCTGATACCTTGACGATGCTAGGGACGGAAGTTTCGAATACTCGATACTTGACCAGTCCTTTGCACACATCTTGGTTTCAACCACATTTGTAAGTCCTACTAATAACTTACGGTATTGTTTTGGTGAGACTCTAAGGTACCTACGTATAATGTTAGCCTTGGTACCTTTTCTAGGCATCCATTTTGCACATAGTCCGTCTTCCTTCTCTAAAGCTGTTTTAATTAAACCTAATGCGGAATCCCAACAATTCTGGGTCCCGACTAGAGTTAACACATCATCCCATCTACCATATTCACTAATTAAGTGAATGTTTTTGTGTAGTACTTCTCTGTGATTTTCACATAACCATAATAAACAATCTCTGAAAATTTGTCTCTCACCAGCTCCACCACGGACATCACGTGCCCAAAAAATAATTTTAATTGTTGTGAGAGGGTCTTCATTAAAAGCTTTCGAAACCTTGGCGAAAAGTTTCTCTTTACTCGCACCACGCATCGCTCCTATTTGAAAAAATAGATTGACACAGTGATTGAGTGAGGTTGAGTTTGTTGTCATTCCGTTCTCAGTCAATGTATCTTTTTGTTGTATGGCGTCGATTAAATTCATTACAGTTATTTCTTTAAATTGTTATTTAATAATATATTAATAATTTGTTCCTGTCAAGCCCCTATAGAGACTTTTTATTCTTCCTCCTTCTTTTCCAGGTCTTCTTTGATAAAGTCTGCTGGAACTGGTGGATTAAAATATTTTTCCAAAGTTTCTAATCTTTCATCTGCTGAAGCTAATAGTCTAAGTGCTTCATTACAGTTACCCCAATAATCTTTGGTTGAGTGGTCACCTATACCCGCTGGGTGATTGGTTAATAGGTGTAGACTAGCTAATGATTTTGCTCTATCTGATTGTGCTTCTGCTTTTAAGAAGTTATATACTTGTTGATTCATAATATTAATTGTTTTTTTGTTTATTTTCCCACCTTTCTCTTCTAGATGGTTTTGTGTCCTTTAGTTTTTTAGTTTTAGAAGGTGTAGCTGCTTCATTTAGTTTTCTCCCAAATTTTATTAGATGTGTTAATCTTTTAATTTCTTTTTTTGATTCACCATTAATAGGTAATCTATCTAATTTTTGTTGTGGTGTAAGACTATTATAATACTCTTGTCTGAGTTCAGCAGCTCTTCTCCTTTCCGTTCTACTAGTTTGTCCGTGTTTTCTTAATTTTGCCATAGTTAATTTTAAATTTTAGAGCGGGTGGGTGAAACGAATCACCATCTACCTACTGGAATGTATGCCGCTTTTCATTAAGCTACACCCGCATGTTTCTTTAATTCAATATAAGTATATAATAAATTTTGTGTTTAGACAAGAAAAGTTAATAAGTTTTTTGGTATTTTTTAAATAGTTCCTCAATTACTTCTGTTGGTACACCACCTTTATTTGTGGGTGCGTCCAATAAAACTTTAGAAAGACTTGTAAAAATATCAAATCTATCTTCCTTCAATGCATCTTCTAGCATTTTAATTTGTTTTTCTCTATCTAAACTTAATAGAAAATTTTCCATAAATAATGTTTTTAAGTTAACAATTTTACTGTATAGAAGCTTCTGCTTCTTCAGCAGTTTTGTAGTCACCTTGATTATCAACGTAATTAACTACAACTTTTTGTCCATTTTGACATTCCCCAATTCCAAAGGACTGGTCGGGTTGGGTTTTGATTAATACTAGGTCACCACAAGCTGCTTTTTCCATAATTTTGTGTGGTATAACCATCTTTGAGTTATTTTTAATATTTAGTACTTGTAGATTAGGTAGATTAGCTATTGATTCTGGGATATGTACTAGATTAGGATTGTTAGGTATCGATATAAATTGTAAGTTTTGTAATTCACCTACCTCATCCGGTAACTCACTTAACATACCTTCAATATGTAACATTTCTAAATTTTTAAATCTTGTTATATCATCTGGTAATCTAAAAGCTGGTGTTTTTTGTTCTTTTTGACCGTACCCTCTATTGTTTGATATCTCAATATCTAATCTTTCTAAACTTTCTGGTAAAGCTTCAAAGAACTCATCGAACCCATAAATAGAAATATATTTAGACGCTGTGTCGTTAGGGTATCTTAATTGTACTTGTTTACCATAATCTTTACCCATAAACTTCGCAAACTTTTCTTTAAAGAATGGTTTAAGTTCAGGATATGTAGCAAAGAAAGGACCTAACTCAATACTTCTATCCTCTGCATTATAAAATGAATTACTTTCAAAATGAAATTGGTGACTTCTACTTTCGGATGGGGATTTATCCGCATCTTCTTTGTACATCATCATATAGAGTGGTCCTTGTTTACTATAATGGTCATAATAGTTAGATGTTTTTGATGCTGTACACCATCTAGTCTGTCCACCTCCGTAATGACAAGAAGCTTCTTTAGATTTAGGTACTAAGATTAACCATTTATCGTCTTCATAAACTTTATCGACATCATCTCTTAATCTTTCTGCTTTAGTCTTTGTTATTTCATCCTTACTAACTTGGTAATCTTTTACATTATCATATAAATCTGCTACGGACTTTATTTGTCCAATATCTTTTTCTCCTTTATATTTTTTTGTCTTTTTAAGGTAATGGAATTTTTCTAAATCTTCCGTCACCTTATAAAGGTCCTCCATAAATAAATTTTGTAGTCTTTCCAAGGCTACACCCCATTCATTACTTCCATAAGCATATTCTTTGTCTGCTTCCTGTTGTAAACCTAACCATTGTTTAATTATCCAATTAGTGTAAGCTCCAACTTTCTTAACATCTCTAACATCCCTATCTCCCTCAAAATCACCCTTAGTGGTTGGGTCTGCTTGCATAAGGTCTATTAGAAAGTCTTTCTCCATTTGAGCTTTCTTACCCTTCTTTTTTGGTTCGGTGTACTTTTTCATGAGAACATCGTAACGACTGTCCTCAATAATTAAATTAGTTAAGATTTCCTTAAAGTTAAAGGCCATGTTTAAATCTGTTTTATTATAAATATAAGTTAATTAGAAAGAATTTACAAAGATTTTACGTGAGAAACTATATCCATCAATGCATTTACATCTTTTTCACAATATTCTTTTATTTCTGAAATGTTATTATCCGTATAATAACTTTTATGAATGTTGGAGCCATCTACTTTTCCATCCTTTGGTGTGTCTAGCCCTAAAACACTACAAACTAGATGTAGGGCTGATAAACCTTTGTACGAACCAAAATTCCACAACTCTTTAGTGTCTAAAGCTTTTATTTCCCAGGGTTTAGTATTATATGATGGCATTATAGGTGAGGGTTTTATTTTGTTTATCAACATTCTTTTACCTAGATAAGGTAGGTCAAATGTTTTAATGTTGTGGCCACATAGTGAAAACCCTAACTTATTAACCCTATTTAAAAGATTAACCGTTTCTTTTAAAATGTCTTCCTCCCCTCCTTTGGTAAATGATTGTATTTTTCTTTCCTCACCGGTTATGAACCCAGCACTAACGCAGACTACCCTCCCAAACTCTGGTAATAAACCTGAATACTTTTTAAATAATTCACCGTCTGACATTCTTTCATCCTCTGGGTAGTGTCTTCTAAAGTAAGAATCACCCATTTTATTCCATAGGTTGTATAAAACATTATTTTTATCTTCTAGTTCTTGTAAAGTACTGTAAGAACCACAAGTTTCTATATCTATAAATAATAATTTACTCGGTTGTATTTGGTCTATCATCTGTTCTATTATCTTTTAATTTTTGGTATGTGTCACTACTCACACTAATCTGAATTACTTTCTCAAACATTCCTGGTTCTCTTTCCCAATAATCAATAGTTTCACCATTAAGTAAATTTTCTAATTGGTCGTATTCTATCCATATTATCACTTTCATTTTTTATTTTTTTTTAGGTAATTTTTTATTTTTTTTCTAATAATCCATGGACCATCTATTATCATATATAATACTACATACGACATAAACCCAAATAACCAATATGTTAGTAAAATTTTCATATTTTTGGGTTTTTAAATCTTAAATGAATATATTCTACTATAGTCCAGGTTATACATCCAATACAAAGTATAACCCATCCCATTCCTAATATTTGTACTATTTTTTCAATCATAGGACAAAGATAAACAATTTATTTAGAATAACAAAATCTAGACTAAGATTTTTTATTTTTAGTTCCCCACTTAGATTTCACCCAAATTCTTTCATGGA
>Ga0181397_1000255_pt1 | contig 20382 bp, 27 predicted proteins | sample 20SPOviralmetaG_FD_130126 | JGI IMG/M metagenome (GOLD analysis project Ga0181397, IMG submission 130126) | Marine viral communities from the oligotrophic San Pedro Time Series (SPOT) site, San Pedro Channel, CA, USA - 20 SPOT_SRF_2011-02-23 | ecosystem: Environmental > Aquatic > Marine > Strait...
AAAGCCTAAATCAAGAGTCACATCTATGGTGTCTCCATCTATTACCCTTTCCAGTATAGCGTTGTATACAAATGGCGTGACTGATTTAGACATAGCTAATTACTTCTTAGCTTTGCCAATATTCAATGCCAACATCTCTAATATTTTATAGAGCTTTCCGATCATGGCATCATCTTTTGGTGATGGCGTTAAGGCACATACTATTGATGCTGCACAAACAACACCAGTAACTATACCTAACCATTCTCCTATCATTCCCATCATAATATTATCTCCTATAATGAATGAATCTAAATGGTATCAAATTATTTAGTGTCTGACACCTTTTCTTCAGGATTATCTTTTTTGTCATAGTCTCTATAAAACTTCACGATTGATAATGTATCTCTTAAATATCGTTTGATTTCTGCCATATTCATAGACAAGTTTTCATATTCTTTGCTAGTTAAAGAGTAGTATGCAACAGCAGGTGCAGAGCCATTTTCATAATCTACTAGATAATCTTTCATTAATTCAGGAGTTAATATTACCCAGTCTATATCTGTAAGTGCCACCTCATAGGGGAGAGGAGGATGGTACATTGGAACTGGCTCTGCAATCGTTACTACCTCTACAGGTTTAGTTGTAGGTAGCATAGAACAATTAGCCAAGACTATTAGTATGATTGTGTTGCTTATTAATTTTAAACTATTCATCAAACTGATTTGGGTCTGTTAAGGCTATTATTTCTTCTTTGACTTTTTTTGTACCCTTGTTCACAATGTTTTCTATTAACTTAGGTTTCTTCAATGCTAAATTATCTAAATCATGTTTTGCAAAGGTTGTTCTTAATTTGTTTACTTCTTTTACTGCTTCCTGTTTTTCTTTTTCTATTGCTTGTATTTGCTTTTGTGCCTGTTCCTGATTCGCAAGGTAAGTTTTTATAGATGCATTTTGTTCTGCTATAGATTTTTCTAAGGCTATTTGATTGCCTTTGAGTGTTGATATGTTGTCTTGAAGTCTATCAATATACCAAGCACTACCTGATATTGAGACTAACAATAAACCACCTAGTATTATTGATAACTTGAATCCCATAGTAGGATTCTATATGGATATTACCTTTTATACAATTTTCTGATTTCTTCTTTTATAAAAGGAGCATATATTACTACAGGTTCTTCTTTACCTTTTACCTTAATTTCATCAATACGCTGACAAGCTGTGTTTGCTTCATTGTAAGTATATTCAGATATAAGTATTGGCGTGTCATAGGTTCTTGTTTGTACTTCTAATCTAGCACCAAGATTTACAGCATCTCCAACAACTGAATAATCAAACCTGAGTTCAGAACCCATATTACCTACAATACAAGTTCCTGTGTTTACCCCAGTTCCTATAACGACTGGTGGTAAATCATAACCATCTTCTTTTAGTTGTAAATTAAGCTGTTCTGTAAGTAATTCTATTTCTATAGCAGTTTTTACACCCATTTCAGCATGATTATTACAAGGCAAGGGTGCGTTCCAAAAAGCCATAATACAATCGCCCATATACTTATCAATAGTTCCACCATTTTTAAGAATTACCTTAGTCATGCGATCTAAAAACAAATTAATCAATTCTACTAAGCCTTCAGGGTCATCATTTTTCATGTAGGCTTCTGATATAGGCGTAAAACCTACAATATCTGCAAACATAAACGTCATTTCTTTTCTATCTCCACCTAACTTCATCAATGAAGGGTCTTTTACAATCATATCTACCATATCAGGCGATATATAAGTACCAAACTGTCCTTTTATTTGTTCTCTTAGCTTCCATTGTTCTCTAAAGCGTAAATAGAATGCTATTGCTCCAGTAATGAACTGTGCGATTAGTGTCCATGTAACATCTATTAATAAACCCCTGTGGATAAGTGCATATCCTGTATAAGCTGTTAATAACATCACAAATAAAGCTGTTATAAGTCCATAGGTTATGCCCAAAGCGTTTAATAGAATCCATATAAGGCTTACTGAGACTACAAATATTAGTATTTCTAAAGCTAATGCCCAATCAGGTATATAAGGACTGTCTTGTATTAAGATTGATTCTGATAGAGCTGCTTGTATCTTATGTGGTTCTAATAATCCTACAGGAGTAGCTATTTGTGGCATCACACCATTAGCAGTAACGCCAACAAAAACAAACTTTCCTGCAACATTCATTTCTTTTAAGTCTGTTTGAGGTGTATCTACCCAACTTATCCACTTACGCCCTAAACTATCTGTTTTAACTGGTGGTATTCCTCTAATTGATATTTCTTCTATACCATTATCATTAGTTTTTATAATGTAAGTTTTTACACCAAACAATGCTTTATAGATTTGTGTTCCAAAAGCAGGAATCCAGTCGTTATCAGGTGTGCTTACAAGTAATGGGATTCTGCGAACAAGTTGGTCAACTTCGGTGGGAGCAATGGCTAGACCCTGCAGTGTATTATCTTTTAGAGTGTTCAGGTTTTCCTTAACTCCCATAGAGACTATAGCACGAACATCATTACCTTTGACAACAGTTCCTGCAGGTTTTGGATAATTTCCACTATTATCTTCAAACATAGCTAAAACAGATGGTGCATAACCTAATGTTGTAGCAAAAACTTCATCACCACCCATTCTGTCTGCTTGTGGAAAAGATATAACCCAACCTACTCCAATTGCACCTTCATTGATAAGGTCAACTTGTATTTGAGCTAGTGTTCTTCTTGGAAATGGATAGCCACCCTGATCTTCTACATCTTCTTCTGTAATATTTAGAATTACAAAGTTACCTGATGGTTCTTGTTGTTTAACTAACCCATCAAAGGTTCTTAGTTTTAGTATTTCAGTTGGTGTGCTTTGAAATATAAGTGGGAGTGATAATAGTATTACTATCGGAAACAGAAATCTTTTCATCACAAAATAATAGCATAAAAAAAGGGTCAATTAAGACCCTGTGTTTTTTGTAAGATTTTATATCTTAATACTAAATTTTTTAACTAATAGTGTTTTCAAAAGTAGCCATAAGACTTCCATCTTGAAAATAAATTTTATGATCTCCATTGTACATAAATCCATTGATATCAAAGTTATTTATAACTTCTGTATCTCCCCAATTTTCATAAATTTTATTACCATTACGACCATTACCCATTGGCACTAAAAAGTAAGTGACATCATCATGAACTAAAACATCACCTTCTGATGTACTTCTGTGACCATCATCAGACCATGCTTCGTCTATATTTTGTGTTTTTCTGTATGCATATTGAAAAGACTCTGTATCAATAGTAGCTACAAGTTTGTAAGGCTTTTCGTTATTTGCGAATTCAGTTGCTTGGTATACTTTTATCATTTTATTTTTCCTTGCTTTTTAAAAGCGTTTTTCATTTTATACAACCATTATCGTTTATTTTGATGAAGATGTAAACCCATTTTGGAATAATAATTAAATTATTTTATTCGCTTTGCGTAATAGTTATCACAGAGTCTCCACCACCATTTATCTTAACAACATTAGAAACACCATCTTGGATGATAATTAAAGTATAAGCATCATTGCCATCAAGGTCTAATCTCACAGAATCATTTACACTTCTTCTTATACTAATCACATCACCAGCTATTAAGGTTGTTATTTGTGTTTCTGTATCTTGACCTATTCTTGTACCTTTAATATCTATACCACCTGTATCAGCTAAAACGTCTTCATCTTTACTAATAGCTAATGAGTCTAATACATTTAGCAAATCTTCAAGAAAGTTTGTATCAAGGTAGTTAATATCTAATTCTGTAAACTCTAACTCATCTTCTCCAAGAAAGTCCTCATCAAGATAATCTATGTCTAGGTCATTAAAATCTAAAATGTTTTCTTTTGAGTTTTGTGAAACTTCTTCTGTGATATCTATTTCTTTTTTTGGTGGTGTGACAATTAACATATTATCAATAATGTCTAATGTTAAATCTAATATGACTGGTTTACTTGGTTTAGATTCAAAAACACTTACTGTAGTTGCTTGATAAGGTTTATTTAATAAAACAGTACCCATAGCAGTAACAACTTCTATTTCACCACTAGACAAGCCTAGAGCATCAGGCAAAAGTATTATTAGTGATCTCCCCAACTCATCAACTGTAGCTGTAAAATCTGTTCCACGAATAGCAATATTTGCTGTTGGTGTCTTTAGCTTTATGTTTTGTTTATCTATTCTGTTTAAATTGCCTGTGATAAATCTTGCTGTTCCTAAACCAAATGTAAGAGCCATCTTTGATTTAGATGGGTCAGGGTCATAGATGTATTCATCTATTAACAGTTGTGAATGTTCTGTAAGTTTTACAACAGAATCATCAAGAAATGTAATAGCCATTCTGCCATTAGATGTAATAGCTTCATCATTGCTTTGTATAGCAAATTCTAGGGTAGCATCTAGTGGCTTGTCTCTTACTATTTTTGCTGAACCATTAAGTTCAGATATCCCACCAATATCAGCAGCTAGTGCTTGTTCCTTGATCGTTTTGGATAATACAAACAGTGGAAGCAGCATTCCCACCAATACTAATAACTTTAAGCCAGTCATTGTCTTGTGTACTCAGTTGTTGAATATTAAAAGTTCTTTGTCCACCTGTATGATCTAACCAAAAGTAACCTCCTGCTGAAGAAGTAACACCTGTACCTGTATAGTTTACTGTATTATCACTTCCGTCAATATCCATGTAGTTTGTTGCACCATCAATATTTATGTTAGATGTAATAGTGTTATTAGAACCTTGTATTATCCAGTCTAAATCTAGTGTAGCTGCTAATGCAGTAGTTCCTTGATTTAAAGTAAATGTATTACTAGAGCCTGTAACAGCTATGTTCTGATTTGAACTGTCAGCACCAAAAGTATTACTTGGGTCAACTTGTATAGTAAAGACATTACTATTACCAGTGAAGTTGTATAAAGCAGTGAAGCTATCTGCCCATATATCACCTAGAAACTTGTTAGTGTTTCCAATCATGTTAATGTCAATAGTCATGGTTGTGCCATCAATATCAAAAGGTGTAAGACTACCAGCAGTAGAATTAAGACCACCTATGATATTAGATATACCAAGTTGCTCTATATCAAGATTTAATGTTGTACCACTTTGGTCTAAATATATTTCGTTATCAGCCGCGAATATTGGCAATGCAATCAGCATCACACTCAGGCTTATTAATTTTAGTTTCTTCATGTTTCCAAAAACTCCTGTCGTAACCGACATTAATTAATTCTAAAACTGCACCCTCAATGGCTTTCATCAAGGCTATAGTTGTAGACTCATTGCGAGAATTTCCTAATTCAATTTCAACAAGTTCTGTACCCATTTCTATGAATCTAAAAACATCTTCTGACTTACCATAACTAAATATGGTTTTTTGGCTTAATACTTCTATAAGTATTTCACCAGTTGCAACTGATACCATGCGAAGGGAAACAGTAATATTATCTTCTCTGTATTGAATACTAGTTCCTATTCCTAAATACCTAGCACCAACGCCACCAGTTGACAAGTTACTATCATAACTTATTACAGCACCTTCTAACAAGACACCTGCAAATAGCAGTGGTGGTACATTCTTATCTTCACCTTCTTTTGCAAATTGTTCTCTTGCAGACCTTATCAACTGTCTTTCTTTAGTTAGATTATCTAAACCCACCCTTTCTACCACCCTAAAGAACTCACCATTACTTGCATGTTTTAATGCTCTAATTAATAAAGTGTGTGGTGCTTGGGTTACAGCAGTAGAAAACAAAGCAAACTCACTGTTGCTTTTACGCTGTCCTGTTTGATCTGTAAACGCTGAAGGGTAAACTGCTACAACAGGTAGCACTGAAGGTTTTTTTACATTAGCAAGTTCTTCTGAATTTAACTCTGCAATATTTACTATATCCTTAGACTTGTATCTAAGTTCTACAGTATCTTCAAACTGGTTAAAAATTGAACAACTAGAAAGTAAAAGAACCGATAGGTATTGTAATTTCTGTAACTGTGCCATCTGCTTCGGTTATTTTTAAAGTTAAATATGTTCCATCAGATGAATACTCTATAGTATTTCCTTCTAAGGATATAGTTCCACTTGACTGTGGTGTTTCACCAAATAAATTAGCGATTAGCTGTCTGCTAAGTTCTGCATATACTCTACTTTCAAAATTTCTAATAAATCTTTGCACTGTAGAATTTTCTTTATCTCTTTCTGCTTCTTCTTTAGCAGCTTTAATCTCATCTTTTATTTTTTGTTTTCTATTAAATTCTTGGTTTTCAATGGTCAGATAATGACTAGATGTATTAATCCCACTAAAACTAGGTGACTTAAACTTATGAACTATTTGGTCTGCTTTAAGATTTTGTACAAATATGCCTATAATTAAAGCCAATCCAAAAGCCACTACAAACCATGTTATTCTAGTTTTTTCTAGTTCATCTTTCCTACGCTTTAGTTCAGCGTTACTAGGTCTACCTCTTTTCTTCTTAATCTTTTCTTTGGTCATCTCTATCTGCCTTAGCAATTTTACTGCTATCTATAAGTTGAGGTACGCCAAGAATAGTTTTAATTAAAGTGTCTTGTCTTATAATTTCATTGTCTAAACTACGCACCCTATCAATTAATGCTACTAGTATTCCATGTTGTGAGTCAAGTTTTGTGCCTAGTCGTTCTTCTATAGCTGCTATTTGTGATTCTACTTTTTCATCAACATTATCAAGTTTAGTTTCCATGCCATCTACAATACGCATAATTAGTTTGTATATAAACCAACCCAAGCCAACAGAAGCTGCTATTGGAAAACCAACCTCTTGAATTACTTTTATTGCCATATCCATAATTATTCAGAGTAAGACCTTATTTCATCAGACGTTATAATATGTTGCTCCATTTTGCTTTGTGTAGCATCAGTGTCAACATTGCCATCTGCATCTAAAACGCATGGCACTTCAAATATAGCTCCATCTGATGTTCTTGTAGCTATATAAAAATTAATAAAATTATCGCTTTCTCGTTGTACTGTTTCATATTCCATTATTTAAAACCTAAAGTAACAGGAGATGATGTCGGACTAGAAAAAACACCTGCTGCTGTTGAACTATCAGCCATAGTCCAAATTCTAGTGCTTCCTACCTGCTGAAAAGTTAGACTACTTCTTGTACGAGTTGCATTTGGTGTGCCACTTGTATTTGACTGATTGTAATAAATATCAACTGTAGTCCACCCTGCGTTTCCTGTAGGTGTTCCAGTTGTATCAGAAATATAAAACTGGGTTGCATTATTATTTACAGCGTACCATTGCCAACTTGGATTAGTGCTATATAAATCACAAGTTGCATCTGACACAGAGCCAAAAGCTGTAGAGCCAACATTACCATAACCCTGAAATGATTGACCAAAAATTGTAGTTGCTGCATTAGTGACTGTAACAATCCAATCATAATAAGATGCACCATAAAAGTTAGACATAGATATTGCACCTGAAGATACACCTGCAAGACTTCTTAAATCTGTTTCACCCATAGATGATGTAGCAGTTGCTGATCTCCCTAATTCAACATTAATTGACCTGTCAGTTGTAGTGCCACCAATGGACATAGTTCCACTAGATGCTAGAGTCATTATCTAACCTAACCTTTAATGCATCTATTTGCTTTTGTTGGTCTTTAACAGTTTCAATTAAATATCCAACTAAGTTGCCATATGCTACTGACTTAGTACCCATTTCATCATCTGCAGTCATTACAAGTTCAGGTGCTATTTCTTCTATTTCTTGTGCAATAACACCACTACTTTTAACACTATCTTTAATAAAGCTAACACCACGCATTTGTAATGCTTTTTTACTGTCTAGTGTTTGTATGTTTGTTTTTAATCTTTTGTCTGAAAAGGCTGTTACGTTGCCACTACTTGTTATTTCACCTGAAGATATAGTTCCTATGTTGCTCATATTACGAGAACTATCTATAACAGTCGTTCCTGCATTTACAGTTCCAATTTTTAATGATCTACATATTGGTGCAGCACTTTGTATAACAATTCCATAATCACCACTATCAGAACCATAATAATAAGCTGCACCATCAACTGCTGATATAAGATTTTTACCATTATGACCTTTGTAATCTATTGATGCTGTTGTAGAACTTGAACCAAATTCAGTTCCTTTTACTGCACCTGAACTTGTTATTGCACCTGATGATATAGTTCCAACTGTAATATTTGGACTACCTGATAACCCTGTTGCAGTAATACCAAGTGCGTTTATTTGTGCTTGTGTTTGGTCTGCTGTAGCACCACTTTCTATGCCATCTAATTTTGAACCATCTGCTGAAATATCTCTACCATCAACAGTTCCTGTTACTGTCATATTTCCTGATAAAGCTATGCTTGTTAAACCTGTTAGTGCAGTATCAAGATTAAGAGTGACAGCACCTGACGTGCCACCACCATTAAGGTTAGTACCTGCACCGACTGAAGTAATGTCTCCAGTTCCACCACCACCGACAGCAGAACCATTAAAGTATAAAGAACCACTTACGTTATATAGTTTGTTAGTTGTAGTGCTTGGTGTTTGTGATGGTAAGGCTAAAGCATCTGCTGTAACCTCTCCAGTGAAGGTTGCGTTCTGTGATGAGTCAAATGTTAGAGCTAAAGCACCATCTGCATTAATCTTGAATGTGCCACTTGCTCCACCATCTGCAGATAGGGTTGTGCCACCAACAGCATCATAAACCAAGCCAACAACTTGCGTATTTCCTGAACCTGCCTGTATTCTAAAACCACCACTACCTGTTGAACTTCTTAGTATTGCATCTGCTTGTGTAGTATCGCTTGATATTCCAGTAACTTTACCAATTATTAAATCAGGTTGAGTTCCTGTAGCTTCAAAATTACCAGCTACAACAAAATCTCCATCAATAGCAGCTCCTTCATTAAGAGTTAGTAAACCAATACCACCAACTTCTGAATAAGTTAAAACATCATCTAAAGGCTCGTTATTTAATGTAATAACACTAGCATCTAAAGTACCTGTAACAGTGGCGTTAGTCACATTTAATGAAGTAGCTGTAACTGAGCCAGTTATTGTGGCACTTGTTGCAGTTAATGCTCCACCACTTGTCACAATAAAAGCACCTGAACCTAAATTAATAGATGACGAAGAACCATTAATTGCAATACCTGAATTGTTAATAGTTACATCACCACCACTAACAGTCACATTGGCTGCATTTAAAGTACCTGTATCTATATCATTAGCACTTATAGAACCAAAGACACCTGAATCTGAAGTTATAGTACCTGCTGTGATTCTGTCTGCATCTATACTACGTGCTATTACCTTTGCACCTGCTATCGTGCCATCTACAACTAAATCGCCTGTAGTGAAATTACTGATCTCTACAAAAGAACCACCACTTCCTGATGTCCCTGAATATTTATAGGCTTTTGATACTTTTGGACTAGCACTGGTGTTGACCATAATTAAAACATCATCATCAAAAGGTAATCTTCCATGTGCTGTGTTGAATGCTGAATCTGAAAGAGCAGTAGTTGTGTTACCCTCTACATGAAAATAACCTGAAAAATTAGGTATAACAATGTCTGTAGCTTCTACCTTTGTAAAAGAACCAGCAGCCTGACTAGATGCACTAGATACTTTATCAAAAAAAGACACAGCTTTAACTTTAAAATAATATGTAGTTGAATCTGAAAGACCATCATCAATACCAAAAGATACCTTTTGTGTAGCACTTGGAACACCTGCTATCGTTCTTACAAGATTAGTACCATCATTGGGTGTAAACCCTGAACTTGTAGCTCTATAAATCTTAATATCCCTTAAATCAGTGTTACTTGGATTTACCCAAGACAAACCTATAGATAATGGTTTACCTGTAGTAGCTGATAAAGAAGTAGGAGCAGATGGTGTTGCTATACCTGTTCCTGAACTAGTATTTATATTAACTTCACTTGTATTAGCACTAAAAACATTATTAGCTGAAAAATGTCTAGCTACTATGTAATAAACTGAATTAGCTTTTACATTAGGTATGATTTCTTTAGTTTTACCTTTACCTGCAATCAATGAACCAATGTAAGTACCTGAAGATGTGCCATAAAGTATTTCAGTACCTTGTATTAAATCATCAGGGTTGTTTGTCCACTGAACTTGTAAATCATAACCAGTGTTAATTAAAGTTGCTGATACTGATAAACCTGTTGGTGCTGTTACGCTAAAACTACCTGTAGAAACGCTTGTGCCTTCGTCTATGGGACTGGTATAACTACTTGAAGCAAATGCATATACAGAAGAATCAATCTCTTTAAGGGCAAGTCTTGTAGCAAGAACTGGAACATCATCTGATTCTATAACTTCTAAATTTGTGCTTAAAACTTCAAATGTTTTGTTTGTATAACCCAGTCTTTCGTTTGTAAGGTAAACCCAATCAAATGGTTGTAGTTGCATATAAGCAATATTGCAAAGAACTGAAAGACTGACTTCTTTTCTAGTATGCAATAAAGCTGTTCTTTGTAACCTTTGTGCCATTGTAGTTGTATCTGTAAATGGCAACTGTATTTCTAAAGATTTTCTATAATTTGCTGAAGATTCTCCAGTTGGGGTGTCGTTACTTAAAAAAGTGCTATCTGTGTAAACAGGTGAATCGGTAGCTATATAATTATTATTAGCATCTACATATACAGCTTTTACAGTATTAAAAGACTCTCCACTACTTTGTTTTGTAGCTATAGATATCGGTGCTAATAAATTATCGTCTGTGATTGTCATATCAGGCGTAACAGAAGCACCTGCAAACATTACAAACTTACCATCTATATAAGATAACTTACCTGCACAAGAACTTAGCAATCCTTCTATGACATCACTACCACTAGCAGACATATTTGTTATGCCATTTGCTGTATAGAGTTCTTCTGTGAATGTTAGAGTTACACCATCAGCTATAGTTTGTGCTGATGATAAAGTAATTACTAAACCTCTTCTTCTAACAACCTTAACTGTTCCTGATATACCTGTACCTGTGACTGTTTGACCAACATCTATAAGTGTCAATGTTGATGATGTGTCTACTGTTACAGTCGTTGAACTTGATATAGCACCATTGACTGTAGCTGTTCCGATGGTGTTACCACTATCACAAGTATTGGCTGCTGATGAAAAACCACCTAAAGCTGTTGTGTCTAAGACTTCGCTAGATGTCGCTTTTAATCCATAAGTAGTGTCAGTTATATAATCCCTTACACATAGAGCAGGATTATCAGACCATGCAGTAGATGATGTTCTAGGGTCATAAACTTTCTTACCTTTTACAACAAAAGCCATAGGTGGAATACCACCACCAAATGCTTCAGAATCTACAACCATTTCTATCAACATATAAGACATGCCAATAAACTTGTCTGAAGATGTTAAAGATGTGTTATTTACTACAGTTGAATTAGCTGTTGTTTGTGAGCCATCTACAAAAACATATCTAAGCAAAGAACTTTGTACGCCAAATTTATTTTCATTATCAGCATTAACAAATTTACTATTTGTTGCATATTGGAATCCACCACTTGAAACAGTAGTTAAAATCTCATCATTAATAAGTACATCTTCAAGACCTTCTACTTCATGTCCTGCCAAAACAACTATCATAGATAGCTTGTAGTTATCAGTTCCTGAGGTTTCTATATGAGTTATTGTTCCACCGACTCTAGCTTTACCATATATTATCTGTCTTGGTGCAGTGGCTGTTCTTGATGCTATTTTATTACCGAAGTTTTCCGTAGCAGTAGCTTTGATGCCTTTTGACATCAATCCACCGACTAAAGTTGATATAGCTGATAAAGCAGCCATTTCCATTGCTGTTACACCAAATAAAGTGGCTGCTGCACCACCGACACCTGCTGTTCCGAACACAAAAATTGCACCTGACATAACAGCAAATGTCACTACAAATATTGTTACTGCTGCTTTTACTGCTTTAGCCATTAGACACTCTCCACACAGATATAATATTCACATTTTGTTTTGCTACTACCATATCATCTGATGGTGTTAATACTTTAAACCCATCTGATATACCTACTAATTCTGATTCTTCTTTATAAACTACTAAATCGCCTTTTTGCATAAATGCTTTATCCACTTGCATTACATCTTTTTCTTTACAGGCTTTGGCAATGCTTTTAGATAGCGTTTTTCCATATTCTTTGATTGATCGCATAGCTTCTGCTTCTGTTTTCCATTTTAATTGTTTAGGTATTAAATCTTTACCAGTCATAGCTTTAATACATGCATTAGCAAATTTACAACAATCCCAAGAACCCCATGCAAAACCTTTGAATCTATTTTTTGCTATAAATTCATCAAGCAAAATGTTCCAATCTGTTTTTTTAATTAGCACTATCTTTCTTCCTGAACACCGACATTTCTACCATTATCTCTACCACCACCACCACTACCACCTGCACCTGCACCTGTGTTACTTGAAGAACGACCCCATATAATCTCTTTATCTTGTAAAGATTGAACTCTATCAAAACAGGTATCACCTGCACTTATGTATTGTTGTGATTCTTTGGTATATCTAAGATTAGATGGTCTTTGTAAGTCAATCAGTCTATTTTCAGCATCTACAGTAATTGTAGAGCCATTAGGGTCATCATTTATTACCATTGACTGCATACGACCTTTAAATAAAGTCATAGTGCCTACAGTGGTGTCTGTTCCACATGAAAGATATCCTAAGTAAACAGTTATAAATCTATTTTGATAGTTTTCTGTAAGTGCTAAATCTAGTACAGTTGCATCCATTCCTGCTAAAGCAACAGACAAACCACTAGATTTTAATTCTAGGGTGTCTTCTATATTAGATACAGACAATAAAGTACCAACACCAGTATATGTGCCACCATCTATAGTAAGGTCATAATCACCTGACCATAATCTTACAGTTTCTGTGTCAAACTCTGCTTTGACTGCTAAGAATAATACTTGATGGTCTGCTTCAAGGTAGCTAGTAATAGAACTATCTATCCCACCTCTATTTGACATTTAAACTACCTCAATACAAGAGAAAGATATTCCATAGTTAGAGATATTATCAGCATCCCAGTCAACATCTTTTGTTGTCAATCTAAACAATCCTTTTGGAGTTGCGAATCTTACTAAATGATTTTGTGTAATAGCAGTTCTTAGTTTCGGTTGTATTTTTACCCCATAAGTATCTTCACCACCTATGACATTTAATGTTGCATCATCTGTAACCATTACATACTGAACAGGATTTGCACCTGCTGTTGAACTTGATGTTATTTGTAAGTAATCGCCTTTTTTTATAGTTCCTGTTGCAGAGCTTGAACTTGCTGATAAATTAATTCCTGTAGCACCTTTCTGATTAGATTTGATTGTACAACCTGTTTTATCTGCTTCTGTTACTAAACCACCTGATTCAGATTCTACGACTACTGTATATGAATTAGTTTTTGTAGTTATTTTATCTGTTCCATTATTTTCAGGATTAGCTGAACCTGTAACTACTATAAAGTCTCCAACAACTGCATTAGCAAAAGGTGTTGTATTAGATGGTGCTGTTATTGTTTGTGTTGTAGATGAAAAGTCTAATTCTATGCTTCCCTGATTGATTCTATCTTTTGCCTTGAGATCATTAGCATTGTATGTACCTTGATTAAGTAAAGCATCAGGGTCTGCAAATTTAAAATGATTTACAGGACCATTAAGTTCTAAAAGAAATGATTGCCAATTTTTAGCAACATTCCTACGCATTGGTGGTAGATTAACTGTAGCTTCCCAAAAGACACCATCATATTCTTGTGTTCTTACTTTTCCTGTATATGGAGAAGCCACACTACCGACTGCCCTTCTTAAAACAAAGTTACTCCTAATAAAATTAGGTGTACTTGGCATTGTTACTATCTTAGCCACCTACTAGACTCCTTCTAAAGTTACCACCACGCATTGCTGATTCCTGTACTGCTGCTTTAGTTACATCAGCTATCTGTGGCATCATTTTTGTTACCTCTGCTCTTACAGTAGATACAACGCCTGTAGCAAAGTTTACATTTTGATAAATGTTTATAGGTGTACCACCACCCATAGCGTTTTTGCTGTTCATGTTATTCATAATAGTACCACCAGTATTAGGTACAAATATTTCAGGACCACGTTCTCCTACCATATAAGGTGAACCACCTTGTACTGTTCCACCACCTGCTTTTTTTCCGAGAGAAATTGTAGGTAAAGCATCAGTTCCTGTTAATCCAAATACACTATTTAGAATTTTATTAACAACAGCCATCTGTAAAAAAGTAGCTATGATTTGACTTACTATGTTTTTTGCAAAATCTTTAAAACTATCCAGTGCATTTTCTCCTGCTAGTAATGAATTTACAAAATCAGTGGTAAAGGCATTTGATGCACTAATAATAGTTTGTTGCATGGTATCTGTAAAACTAGTAGTTTCTGCTAACTCATCTTTTGTTTGCTGTAAAAAATCTAAAATTCTTTGTATCTCTTCATCTGTAGCTATTAGTTGACCTGTCTCACCAAGTTTACCTCTCATTGCTTCAACTTTTTGCATCTGTGTGTCTATCTGTTCCAATTCAGGTATTGAATTTTTTAATAGACTATTAAATTCTGACATAAAATTAATATCGCCTTCTAACAAAGTGCTAAGACTAGTTTTTACTTGTTCAGAAGTTTTGTTACTTTTTGTAGTGAGTTCATCAAGCAAAAAATCTATTTCAATTATTGCAGCTATAGCATTTCTTCTATCGGCTATAGGTTGTCCACCTTTGCCTTTTTTAATTTTTGCTTCTGCTACGTTTTGTTTGTCTTGTTGTTCATTTCTCATTTCACGAAGTCTAGCTTCTTGCAATGCAGGGTCAGTTTGACCTGTAATATCTGCTAGAGTTTGTCTGCCTGTCACTTTTCTGATAACTTGCCCTATAGAATTAGCTAAAGCTGTTAATCTATCTGCTAATCCTTTTAAAAAATCTCCTAAACCACTTTTAAATATCTCATCAGCTAGTTGTTTAAAAGCAATAACCATGTTTGATGTTTTTGTTGACAAGTTATCCATCTTGTTTTCCATTGCACCACCAAACTTTACTTGTAATCCATCAGTTAATATCTTAACCATTTCTGCTGCACCTTCAGCAGTTTTACCGAACTGTGAAAGTTCTTCTCTACTTTTACCTAATGCTTCAGTCAAAATTTTAGTTGCAGGTATACCTCTATCGTCTAGTTGATTAATTTCTTCAAGACCCATACCACCTGCTGCTGATCTTTGTACTATTCTAATTAATGCTTCAAATGCACCAAGTTGGTCAATAGATGTTGATGCTGTATCAGCAAATGTCTGTAGCATATCCATGCTTGGCTCAATACCTGCTGACTTTAACTGTATAAATGCTTTTGTAGCATCTTCTATTTGAAATGGTGTATTTTGAGCAAACTTAAAAACTTTTTCCATTGCTTTATCACCTGCTTCAATACTTCCAAATACTTGGTCTAATGAATCTTTTAAATCTTCAAAACCTGCACCAACTCCTGCTATCACCTTCATTGGTATAACCACTGCTGCAATTGCAGCAGCAGCAGCAAGAGCAGGACCTTTGACTTTTGACAAACTACCTGCCATTGAACCAAATGCAGCACCACCTGCTGCACCTGTGACTTTAATTTTACCTTCTATTTGTTTTAATTCTTTTTGAAGCTGTTTAGTATCAGCTTTGATTTGAATAATTAATTCATCAACTTTATTAGCCATCAGGATATAACTCCATCATTTCTTGCAACCTATCTGAATCCATAGGTGCTTCTTTTTCTTCACCACTTGCATGAAAAGTCTTAAAACCTGATATTGCTAAATACATCTCTCTAGGTGAAAGATTCCAAAAATCAGTAGGTCTCATATTCATCATGCCTATACAGATTTTTATATAATCTGCCCAGTTGATGCTTACAGAGTTCACGCTACTACTTTTTTTTTATCTACTTCCTCTTCTGAGTCGTTATCGGTTAATGTTGCAACTAAGAGTTTAGCTACTTCGGTTGATGCTACTACTATTCCTACACTAGAAATGATTTCACCTACTTTCTTATCATCATAATCATTGCCACCACCTCTAAGGGCGTGTCTTAAAACAACTATTAGAGTACGAATACGCACTTTAGCTTCAGCAATGGCAGTAGCTAATTCTAAAATGCCTTTATCTAATTCGTCTTCAATTCTTACTAATGCATCTATTGTAAGTCTGCATTTATAAGTTTCACTACCTAATGTTAGAGGTATTTCACCCTTTAGTGGATTTGCCATCTGACTTTTCTCCTTTTGATTCACTTGCTTTTGCAAGTTTTATTTTTAATATATTATCTCTTGTATCAATGACTGATGACATAACTTGCATCATTTTGCCATTTACTTTGATAGTATCTTTAATATCACATACTGGTATATCTAATTGATCTCCATTAAACATACCATGTACATCTTGATTGTTAATTTTAAGTAATACTTTTTCCCAAGCCATAAGTTACTCCTTATGCTGCTGCAAATGTAATGTATCCTGCTGATTCAAAAGACATTGAGTATGTTGCTTCACCATTATATTCACCTGAGTACTCTAAAGATGTAATTTGGAAATTACCTGTATAAGTACCTAAGTTAGGTATTATAAATTGAAATGCTTCAAATGCTGCTGTTTGTGCTGATGAACCATTTGATGTATTTTGTTGTGCTTGAAATGCAGTTCTTACTGCAACTTCTGCTGCTGAATCTGTAAATACTCCTGAACCACTAATAGAAATACTATTAACTCCTGCTCCTGCTAATAAAGTTCTAGTACCAAGACTGTCTTTATTAGTTATATCTACTGATTCTTCATTAAGTGTGATTGATGTAGACCTTAAACCACCAATAGTAGTTTTAGTTCCACTGATGTCAATTTTCATTAAAACATCTAAACCTTTCTGTGCTGCCATTTTTTTCTCCTATAAATTAGTTAGTTCCTAATATTATTGCTCGGAATCGCATGACTCCATGTCTAGTAACACCGTCTGGGTCTCTCATTATATCACTATATTCAAATCTGAGGTTAATCAAATTGAAACCAGTAACAGTTAAGTCTATATCATGCAATAAATCGTGTACCTTGTCCATTATTTGTTTTGTCTCCTTACTACCTTTGTATTGTGACCAAATATGAATATTGATTGTGTATTCTCCACCTGTTAAATCTTTTGTACTGTAATCAATGGCTGTTTCTTCACCAAGAGTAATAAATGGATAGGTGTTGCCTTCTATAACTTCATCATAAACACCACAGGATAAAGTAGATGTGATCGCACTTACGTTTAAAGCAGAATAGATAGCACTCTGTAATTGAAACTGTCCAATACTCATTTAAGCACTCCTTTTTTAAACATGCTTTCTATCTTTCTTCTATTCTTTTCTAATGCAGGTTGCATAAAAGGTCTTTCAGTCATTTGTGTTGTTCCAAACTCTAATGCCTTTGAATAGGGTGCTGATGATATAATTTGACCTACAACAGTTCCATTGGACTTAACATCTACATCCATTGTAATTTGACTAGCTAAGAATCCTGTATCACTAGCAGGTGGTTGATTTGGTGCAGATGCTGTATGTGTTCTTCTTGGTTCATACTTTTCGTATGTTCTACCAGTACCACCTTTTAATATGCTTTCTTTAGCTGTGTTTTGCACCATCATAGTTCCACGAGTTACATATTCTTTAACTTTGTTATCTTTTAATCTTTTTTCTAACTTTTTGTTAAATGCTTTGAGATTGGTAATTTTTAAATCAATACTCATATTGCTACGCCTTCTTCACATAACAATTTTAAGAATCTATCTCTTTCATCAACATTTACAATACCTTTAACATTAAAGTTACGAGTACCATAAGTAACCCTACTATTAGTAGATATATTGCTCATATAACGAATTGTAACCTCGTGTGTTACCTTCTCTTGAACCATGCCTTGCCTATATGTGCTATTAGCATTAGTTGGCTTTATATTGGCGTATATAAATGTGACTGGAGAATAAGATTGTGAAAGACCACCACCTGCATCACGAGTATTAGTAGCATTTTCTACTTTGACCCTATATCGCATCTTGCCGATACTGTTAGCCATATTAACCTAATGCCATTAATGAAGATGAGCCTAAACCTTTATGCACGACATATGGTGCATATAAAGACCTTAACATTGGTGGATAAGGCAATTTAGCATCATACATATCACCTCTATGCTCATAAAGGTAAGCTATGTGTTGTAGTATGCCTAGTCTTATTGGTTCAGGAATATTATATTGTGATGTGTAACCTGCTATATATTTAACTTCTATAGCATTAGCTACTCTTAGTGCTGTAGGAAAAGATGAGCCTGTTCTTAAAACAATTCTTGCTGGTTCTCTAGCATTGTCTACATAGTATTTAGTAGCATCCATAGTAGTAGCTGTATCTGAATCATCATAGGTCTTAACATGGGTTACAGAAGCTACTGGCGATCTTGGTAAAACTACATAGTTTTTATAATAATTAAGGTAAGGACCAGTTCTTAATCCTTCCCATAAAGGGTCAAAAGAATCTTGGAAAGCATCTAAATAAAGTATTAATGTTTGAGTCATCAAAGCTCTACCTGTGTGTTCTTCACAGAACCTTCTAGCTGTTTCTATAAAAGGTCTAATAATCCTTTCGTCAGTAGAATCATCAACTCGTAAGTATTCTTTAACTTCTTGTAATGTTACTGGCTCTTGTGTTGGTTCTACGCTTACTGTTAATCCTGCCATTAGATAAATGCTCCTATGACTTGTGATGCAATGATTAATGCATACAGACCCCAAATTTGATGTTCCATACGAACAAATCTTTTAGAACCTGATTCCATACGCCTTTCTATATTTTCATAGCGTAATGCACATATCTGTTCGTGCAATTCCAACTTAGTGAGATCAGTTGGGTTTGTTATTTCCACTTTCGGCATCTTCATCATTTACTTCCATTTCTTCAGGCAAATTCTCTTTGAGTTCTGCCATGTAATGATTGATTAGTACATCTGCTTTTTCTATTTCAAACTGTGCATTTGCAACCAATTCATTCTTTTGTTTTTGAATGATGGCTAGTTTGTTATATAAAACTTTACCTTCATCAGACATGTCATCTATAAGATATTGTTTATTAACATCTTTGTCATCTACCTTTTCAGTAAGTGTTAAAACCTTTGGTTCTTCGTTTACTATATTTTCGTTAGCTTCTGCCATTATTAATTCTCCTAATTAAAAGTATTAGTCTATCACTATCCTTCCAATGTTTCTATTCTAGTTTTTAAATCGTCTATTATTGTTTGTTGTTCTTGTATAGCTTTTACAAGCAATGGTGTGAGTTTTCCATAATCCATAGTTTGTATTTCTTCGCCATCTTTTTCACCTTTAACTACATAAGGAACTATCTCTTGAACTTCATGTGCTATAAAACCTTCATCAGTTTCTTGTGATTTTTTCCAATCAAATTGAACTGGTTTTAATTTATTAACTCTATCTAAACCATCTTTTAGAGGTATCACATTTTCTTTTAATCTGTAGTCTGAACCAGCGTTGTAAGAAACTGCTGAACCATTAGTTGAAATATTACCAGTATTACCACCATCTGACCTAAATTGAACATGAGGACTACTTGAGCCATTACTCATATTTAAAATTAAATTTATATCATCATTAGTTGCGTTAACTTGTTGTCCACCACCAAAAGAATGACCATAATTAGTTGTGCCATTTGAAAGTCCTGAAGCTGTTGTGGTGCTTACTAACAATGTTCCACTACTATTTATTCTCATGCGTTCTGAACCTAATGTGTCAAAACGTAAATAATCTTGTGCATTATTAAAGGTTATTTCTTCTCCTGCACCATTACCTATAGTATTTGAAAGGTAGATGTCTTTGAATCTTTGACCTGATGCACCTAAATCAATCGCATTATCTCTACCACTATTACCTGAACCTGAAGATGTGAATGGTCTTATACAGTCTAATGAATCAGCAAATTGAACTGCTGTATCACCAGTACCAATAACTATATCACCACCTTCAGTACCAATACTTCCAACTACATTTCCTTGTTTGCGTAATACTAAGATACTTCCATCATTAGAGTTGTTCTTGCCAATTTCCATAACAGCACCATTAGCATCTGTAGCAATTTCAACTTTACCTGTTGATGCTGCATAACCAAAACCTTTTTGAGAAGCAAATCCACTAGCAGGATTAACAACTGTATTACCCACCAACAAGTTACCTGATGAGTCTATTCTCATGCGTTC
>Ga0181397_1000257_pt1 | contig 20276 bp, 35 predicted proteins | sample 20SPOviralmetaG_FD_130126 | JGI IMG/M metagenome (GOLD analysis project Ga0181397, IMG submission 130126) | Marine viral communities from the oligotrophic San Pedro Time Series (SPOT) site, San Pedro Channel, CA, USA - 20 SPOT_SRF_2011-02-23 | ecosystem: Environmental > Aquatic > Marine > Strait...
TCAAGGCACAGCAATCAGCACTGCCCGCCCTGATTTTAATGCTGACACAGTCGCTATCTTTGAAAACGATTCCAACTGCTCAATTCAAATCCTCACAAAAGATGCCAGCGCAATCGCTGAAATTAATATGGGCGGAATCGGTGAAGACCGAGAAGGCAATCTTCGATACATCGCTAGTGAGCAAAAAATGGAGCTGGGACCGCGAAACGCTAGCAGCAAAATGGGGCTGTATACTGCAGGCAGTCAGCGAATACACATTGATGCTTCAGGTAATACATCAGTCGGTGCGTCCACTCCTAAGCACTTGTTCCACGTTCAAGATGGCGACCTTGGCATTGTCACAAACTCAGCCGATACTGTAGCGAAAAGCTTAATATTGGCCAAATCCCGAAATAATACAGACGGCAATCATACGGTTGTTAACAATGACGACAGTTTAGGAACAATTAAATTTACGGGCAGCGACGGAGACAGCTTTCAAGAAGCCGGTCAAATTGAGATTAACGTCGACGGTACACCCGGCGGAGTTTTCGGGGTCTCAACTAGCTTTAGCGGCGGCGTTGGCGCAGGATATTCAACTGGATCAGGAGTGGCCACAACCACGACCGGTGGAACTGGCAGCGGCGCAACGGTAAATATTAACGAAGTAAACGGAAGCGGGGCCATCACTTCGTTATCTGTTAACGCTAAGGGTTCAGGCTATGATACCGGCGACACGTTTACTGTAAACGGCGGAAGCTCTTTAGCGACTTGTACCGTGATTAGTGGTGTGCCTGGGGAATTAACATTAAGCACAACACCAGGATCGTCCGCACATATACACGGCGCAAGCGGTGGACCCGTTGCTCGTTTACGTATGGACCATCAAGGCGTTGTCTACTCTGGTGGAGATACAGCGTCTCTTTGGAACTTTCAAAGATACTTAGGCTCAAGCCCTACAAGTTACGCGGAGATTCGCACTGAATCAGCTGGTTTTTCTTTGCACTCAATGTACCAGGGCAATAATAGTGAAATTAGCTTTTTGTATAATTATGTAGAACGCTACAACTTAACAAGCGCGGCGGGTTTTCAGATTTTTAACGGTTATGCGGTGCCAGGGTCTAGCGTTGCAAATGGCGTGATTCTTTATTCAGAGGACGTGAACCAAAACCCCGGCAGCGGCGCAGCCGATTACGCTGAGCTTAAAGTAAGAGATGAAATAGGAAACATTACTACGTTATCACCTCACAACTTTTCAGTGGCTGAACGTTCGGACCCTATGGCTTGGTCCCATTATGGGAAAAACCCGTTCGTAGGTAAAGAAATCAACGTTGATATGATGGCGGTTATTAAAGCAGTTGAACAGCTATCAGGGCAAAGTTTTATTCAAGAACGTGACCTTGACCCGTCTGAGTGTCGAGACTGGGACACAGAAGAGCTGGCAAGAGTCGGTAAGTCTCAGGAGGCAATTGACGAGTGGGAGCTTAAGAGCGACGAAGACAAGAGCAAAATACCACGGCCTGAGCTTTACGTAGCGCAACCAAAGCCGGACTGGATGAACTGACGTGGAAGATGTACTGCTCCAGAGTGGAGGTACGGCAGGTCTTATCGCTGCACTTTGGGGCATTGCTGCTGCTATTAAAAACCACAAAGCGAAAGCCAACGGGGGCACTACTTACACAAGGATTACTATCCTTGAAAATAAAGTAGGTGAGCTACAACAAGAGGTTGAAAACCTTAGAGATAAACTTGGAAAAACTCACAGAGATTTATGTGAGTTTAGAGAAGAGTTTAGAATATATCTTGCGAAACTTGAAACACGCGAAGAGATGCGTAGAGAGATGTCAAAATGAAACCGGGAATTAAAACAACTGAATTTATTATTAGCTTGGTTGGTATGATTGGTGGGGTGGTTCTCGCTAGTATTGAGGGTAATCAGTGGACTCAAATGATTGGTGCGGTTTTAGCTGCTGTGTGTGGCGGGAGCTACACGATGGGTCGAAGCATCGTTAAAGGCAAAGAAGCTACGGGTGCTGCACAAGTAGAGGCTGCTAGGCAACTGGCAAAAAAGCAGGCTCAGTAGCAGGTGAAAGTTTAATCAAGCGTGTGGATCTCGGACTTAAAAAGGTCGGTAGTTTATCGCCGGGTTCGGGACTGTTCAAACTTGCTGCTGGCTTTAACAATGATGGGGGTCGGATTGACGGCCTGCTTGAGCATAGAGTTAGCGAAGAGGTGTCTATATTTGCCTCTGCTAACATTGATACACATAGACAATGGGAAGCTATGACTGGAATAAAAATAGAATGGTAAGGAATATTAATAATGAAGCCCCTAATATTAGAGCATATCGAGGCTCAGGGTCATAAGGTATTCGATAGCGATAACTATGATTTAAACTTATTTGGTATTAGAGTTGGTAGAGACTCTAATAAGTTTGATGACGTTATTGGTTGCGCATATAAAGACGAGGGAGCTTGGCGCGTAGAGCAATGGCGGGCCACTACTGACCCTGGTTATTACCATCTTGAAAACCCACATAACTTAAAAGGCACCGCAATATTAGTCCCTGGCCAATACCGGGGAGTTTGGTCACTAGACTACCACCAAGGAAAGACTCTAGCGTTGTGCCAGCGTAATGGCGAAGTCAAAGTCTATCGAGATGCAAATCGAGATAGAATATTAAACATGAATACAGATACAATTTCAGAAGGGTTCTATGGAATTAACATACACCAAGCTGGAAAGATTTCTTCTAGGGTAGACCGGTGGTCTGCTGGTTGTCAGGTCTTAGCAAGACAGACTGATTTTGATAGGTTGATGTTTCTTTGTAAGAGACAAATTGAAATACACGGGTGGGATAAGTTCACCTACACACTTCTCGACGTGAGCGAGTTAAATAACAAAAGGTTTGTATGAGTAGATAGTAGGTTAATATGAATAAGCGTAACAAGGTTCAGAAGATATTCTTCGTCCCCGACGCGCATGTGCCGTATCATGATAATAAAGCCTTTAAGCTAGTCCTTAAAGCAATTAAAAAATTTGCCCCTGATACCCTGGTCGTTCTTGGAGACTTTGCAGATTTCTATTCTGTAAGCTCCCACGATAAATCCCCCGATCGTCGTATATTATTAAATGATGAAATTAAAGCTGTTAGAAAAGCGCTCTCATCTATTGAGAAGCTTAACGTCCCCCGAAAGATTTTTATTTCTGGTAACCATGAGAACAGGCTTGAAAGATATATAACAACTAAGTCTCCCGAGTTGTTTGGTTTAATGTCTATCCCTGAGTTGTTTCAACTTGAGAACAACGGTTGGGAGTATGTCCCTTATAAGAAGCATGTAATGTTGGGAAGGTTGGCCATCTCTCATGACTATGGGTCAGCTGGACAATCTGCCCATAGAACAGCAGCAACCAAGCTAGGTTCCTCTGTAGTCATTGGCCACACACACCGTTCTGCAATGTTCGCTCGCAATACTGTAGACGGGAAGCTGATGATGTCTGCCATGTTTGGGTGGCTCGGAGATCTTACCCAGATTGATTACATGCACCAAGCCTCAGTCACTACTGATTGGATCACTGGTTTTGGCGTTGGCTACAAGCTTCAAGATGGGACAGTGATTCTTAACTCAATCCCAATTGTAAATAACTCATGCATTCTTGAAGGGGAGATTATTAAATGAAAGTTTATTTTAACAAGGATAAGAAACCCTTAAAGAAAAAGCCAAGTAAAAGAGTTAGACGAAAGAAGTTACCCCCAAGCATACAGATTGGTAGTCATAATATAATTGTTATCCGTAAAGAGCTTGATGACTGCTTTGGTTACTTTGATCCTAACAAACTTGAGATCGCTATCGGAGCCAGCGTGGATGATACCTTGGCCTGGGAAACCTTATGGCATGAAGTTATTGAAGCTATCAATTTTTTCTCTGAAGCAGATATGGAACACAAAAGTATTCAAGTTTTTGGGCTATTGCTTCACCAAGTAATTGATTCTATTTATTCTAAAAAGCCAGTTAGTTCAGGTAAGTAGAGGGTTAACATGAGAAAGCTTCGAGATGTTGTTGAAACAAAATCTACAAGAGATATGAAGTGGGTAGCTTCAGGTGTTTATACGCCTGATATTAAAGATACCCCTAAGCAAACTAAGTTTCCAAAACTAATATCAATATTAATACCAATATTCCTTTGCCTGAGCTGCACGGATTGTACATCAACTAAAGGTGTTACCTTTCTTGATGCGTGTACTGAAGAGTGGGTTCACGGTGAAATGACAGGCACAACAATAGGCATGGCTCCTTTAGTTTTGTATGAAGGTAGGACATATGTTCTTGGTCCAAACTCAACTCATGCTTGGGGTTGGCATTGTTATCACTTGTACCCTAGAGGGTTGAGTAAAAGTTATTATGTACCCGAACCTGAAGTGCAAAAGAAAGATGTTAAAGATTCTATATAGGTAGGGTGGGGGGCACCCGCTAGGGGAGGGGGAATTAATTAGGTCTTCAAGCCCCTCCCCTAGTTCTTATGCGTAACTATGAGAAGGTTTAAACTTTATCTGGTTGCTTGATTGGATTCTGTTTGCTAACAGGTGAGTGCTGCGTGTTTCCCGTGAAACACTATTCTTGGTACACACTGATAAACTCACCAAGGCTATAATCTCAAGTAAGATTGAGAGATATACATAGGCAAACAATCGTATCTTATTGGACGACACGCCTGTAACTCTGGCAAGGCCAGCGAACATAGGGGAACCCATCTCTTCGGGCGGGTTCCTCTCAAGCAAATCTAGATCTACTGCAATCTGACTAAGGTTATTCTCCCTCTTCAAGATATCTGATCTTAGATTCTTAGCGGCTGTGATCCTGTTGTACCCTTCATACTGAGCTGCCACTTGCATGTCAGCAGTGTTCATCTGTAAAAGCCTATCTCTTTTAGATTGAAGCTGCTGATAAACCTCAGTCCTCTCAATGGCCCTGGCTTGAGAAGTCCTATCCGACTCCACGAAGAACCCAAGACTTGCCATCATAGACACCGCAGTACACGCAGCGGATATCGCAAACAACCCAACCCTTTTGGCACCTATGCTATAGATAGCCATTAAACCAAAACCAAGCTGGGCTAAGTCATTGATAAGTCCAAGAACAGTTGCCTCTATATTGTTCCCATCTAAAGCCCAACAAAATCTGATAGTTAACCAGCACTTTAGAATGATTGCGAGTGTGCAGATAAAATAAAATATTGATTTGTTTTTCATTATTATTCCCCGGTTGTGTTTTCCCAAGTGTCAATATTTTGACAGTGCCCCGTCCGAAGACGGGGCTAATATCATTTGGATTCTTTAATCTTTTGAATCCTGGCTTGAACCATAGCGTCTGCCATTTCATAAGCTTGCGCCGCTAACTTTTCAGCTTTATCAAATCTCATTCTTGATTCACCTGCTACGAGACCTTGAACAATTGCCAAAGCAAATTCATCTCTCATAGTTTTTCGCGGTGTCTTACTTACTGCCATCATATTCTCCATAAGCTAGTTTAAGGATTTCAACAAAATCCGTTAGTCTCATTGTAGCTGTTGCTGGTTCTCTATCCCATTTGCAAATCGCTACACACTTCTTATCAGAGCCATTGGTTGAGCTTGCTTCTTCTGCTTGCTCAAGTGCGGCTTTGATGTTCGGTCGTTTACCGACCTTGCACTCTACCCATATCTTGGGACAATCAACATCTGCTCTGGTGTCACCCGAAAAGCATTGGCCTGAACTTCTAATTGTCTTTGGTCCAAACACTTGCTTAAGAACATTTGCGATCTCCCTTTCAAAGCGAGCGCCTTTCTCTCTTTGATACTTACCCATAATTAAAGTAACCCACACTTAACCCACAAAGGTTTGAGAACAAACCAATCGAAGATAGTGTAGATAGATTTACTTTCTCCTTTCGCTGCGGATAGTCTACGTTCAAGAGGTTTAAGCGACCTCTTAATAGATTTCAAATCTTTAATAACCTGTGTGTAACAGTTATAAAATTCAGTGGCATTCATAATACCAAGATTATCAACTCTCTTATCTTCGATAAGTTCCTGACTCTTATAGGATGATGCTATTTGAGCTATGTGTTTAATATCATCTTCCAAGCCTGTTAATAAATCTTCGATAATTTCTAAGTCTTGTTCCATAACAGTGTATTTCATGTGACCCCCTAACTATTCCTGGTACCCTTTTTTTCATATGCTGTATCTCCCCAACTCTTTAGAAGCCTTAATGTGTAAGCTTCTTTAGGTAGTGGGTTTTTACAGCTTTCGCAAAGCCAGTAATCTCTACCGTGGATTGTTTCAAGTGATAAGTTATTTGTTATACATATACAATTTTGACAGTATGACGTGTCAGTCTTCTCCGTCGTCATTCCCCCTCCAGGACATTATTATTAGTATGGTTTCATTGTCCCCCAGGATTCCCCAACATCGGCATCACTCTTAATTGGTGAGGAGCACCAAGGTTGGTCATTCATAACCCTGAGAATTTGTGGGATGACTTCATCCTCGTAACCCTTCTTGATCTCGAAGAGTATTGAATCATGTACAGTTAGAACCATTCTAACTACGTCTCTATCCAACTCATTCCATATTCTGCACATGGATGAGCGAAGCATTTCCGATGCAGAGCCCTGCACCAAATAAGAAATAGCTTTATGATATGGAGGCTCAAAGCCCGTAAAATGCCGCCTACGTCCCGAATACATTGTAATGTAGCCACGGTTCTTAGCCACATTTTGTGCATCGTAGAGAAGCTTACGGAAGCCAGGGAATTGTTTATTATACTTGTCTAAGTATTTACGTGCATCCTTCTCTGAGATGTTTAGGTTCTCTGCCAAAGCAGTAGCTCCAATCCCATAGATGATGCTGAAGTTAAGAGTCTTCGCGATGAAGCGATCGATACCAACTTCTTTGGCTGTTGCGGTGTGGATGTCCACACCAGCTCTGATCATATCAAGCATCTTATTCTCACGGGCGTAGTGTGAACCCACTCGAATCTCAGCTTGGCTATAATCTATCTCTGCCAGGGTGAATCCCTCCCTGGCTATTATACAATCTTTAACTTTGTAGATTTCTGATTTACGCGGAACCGCGTGAAGGTTTGGTTTGGAACATGACAGCCTGCCTGAGACAGTACCAGTCATGCGGAAGGTGGGATGAATACAGTGTTCCTTATCCATTCTCTTAAGGAATGGGGAGTAGTATGTATTCTTAACTTTGGACCAAGCTCTGTACTCTAGTACAGCTCTAGCTTCGTCTCTATTTAATCTTTCAAGAGTTCGACTGGTTGAGTCAGGAATACCTAACCACTTCTGAACTTGGATGGGAGATCCAGGGTTGATAGCATAGCCTCTCATATCCCTAATCTTAAACCCTACTTTGTTTATCTGGCTAGTGGCTTCTACTAGATTTGATTTAACTTTATCTACATCTAGTTTAATACCGTATAGTTCCATCTGAGTTATAAGCAGTTCAAACTCAGATACACTTTTAAAAAGTTCGTATGTGTTTTCTTGTTTAAGCATACCTTCAAACCGCTTAAGAAGTTTGGCGGTGAGGACTACATCTTGTTCGGCATACGGTGCAACATCTGTTGCAGGCAGTCTATACATATCCCCTTTACCGTAACCGAAAAGATTAAGCTTATCATCAAGAACTGATTCAGCTTCAGCTGCTTCTTTACCAAAGAACTTAGCACCAAGGCTTTTGAGCTTTAGGTTTTTGCTATCTTCGTCAAGCATGTGGGCAGCTATTAAAGTGTCCAGTATCTTGGCTGGTAAAGGTACACCCTCCTTGTGCAGAAACTTCAGGTCAAATTTGTAGTTATGGCCTACGTAAGTTTTAGAAGGATCTGACAAGTAAGGTGCAAGTTTACCCAGGTAATCGAGGGGGAGGTTCCCCCCTACGATATGCCTGAAGGGGAAATAAAATGATTGGTCACCAGCAAGAACGGCAATGCCGCAGATCTTATCCCCAAGGAACGGTTCAAGCCCCGTGGTTTCTAGATCTACAAACAACAGATCTCTTTTGGCTAAACAGTTAATAGTTGTATTAAAGTTCTCAGTAGTGACAATCATTCTATTCCCCCGGTATTAGTTATTTAGACTTTCTCAGAATGGCACGTCATCTGATACTGGCCCATCGGGGTGAGGTGCCAGTCTATCAATCTTAGAGTTCCACTTCTCGTTGTACTCTTCAGCTACAACAGAGGCCATACAGCGGCGACCAAGGGCCTTCTCCTTGGAGAACTTGACTGATTGCCCAGCCTCCCCAAGGCCAAGAGCCTCTACGGTTTCACTGAGCTTCCAAAGAGCAGCAGCTGTTAGAGCCGTGAAGACTCGCATCGAGTGACCTTGGTGGTCCCCGTCTGCAACTTCCATATCCCAAACAAACATAGGGTTGCCTGCTTTAGAAGTTTCTTTGTTTACATCAACTACACTAACAGCGTAATCGCCATCTGGTATGCAGTACCGTCTAGGGTCATTTGATTGTGTTTTCTTTGCAGGCTCCTGCTCAGTCAGGTCTACAACAAAATCTTGGTCTATATCTTCTGGATTCATGTGAATCTCCCTTGTTAAAAAAAGTTAAGTTAAGTATTATGGGAGAGTGTTTTCCTTTTAGGGGATTGAGCACTCTCACCTTTCTGGTGCTCATTCCTCTATTTCTTTTTGGAACTCGCCTCTTTATTAAATATTTTGCTTAGATCAGGGTCTTCAATTATTTGTCCCAGTTTATCTGAAAAGGCAAACCCTCTGGTTTTTGCCCTGCACGAATTTTTATCACTGGTTAAAAGTTTACGATTACCTTCTTTGTCCATGTACAAGTACCAAACGTAATCCACAAAACCCATGACAGCTTCGCCGCATACCTTGGTCAAGGATGGACGAACTTCGATAAGCTTTCCGTCATCAGTTGTTTCAACTTTTGCTAGTGCAGTAACGACAAAGTTTAATTTAGCATCTCGAAACATACGGAAGACACGTTTCATCCTTGCAGTGTTTTTACCGTAGTCACGTTGAGTTATCTCATCCAAAGAGTTTCTGGCTTTCTTGGATGGGTTGTTTACTTCAGCATATACGATGTCAGCTAAGTCAGATGCTTGAAACTCTGTAGCTGAATCCAGAACAACTGTACGAACAGTCTCATAACCTTTCTCTTTGTTAACGATAGACCAAAAGATTCTCTCTAGGTCTTCGCATGTTTTGTGATTGGGTCTGCCTTCGGAATCTTTGCCAATGGTTTCATATAGAATCCCATCGATGTGACACACAGATGAAAGTCCACCTTCCACATCAATAAAGAGTACATCTTTCATGTGCGCTAGTTTTTGCAAGGTACCCGCAAGCGAAGTCTTACCTACCCCTGGATTTCCGTACAGTTCTAAATTAACAAATCGTTCAACATCTTTAACTTTCTTAGGCGGCATAGTCTTCTCTCCTCTGAAATTGGTTTTTCAAATCTTCGGTATCTCGACCCTTCAAGTCTTCAATACAAATTTCTCTGAACTGGCAGAAGTTGCAGTTCATAAAGCCGATCGATCTCGGCGGTGGTTCAAACGACGATGATTGGGTTTTAATTTGCTTAACGCTTCTAATGAAAACCGTATCCCATGTTCGTTGTAGTTCTTCATCTGTTCTGAAAGCACGGGACAATCTAATGAACTCTATGTCCTTTAACTTGTCTTTCATGTCTTCATAGTCAGCAATATCCAACCCGTTTTCGATAACGGCGTCCCGGTATATTTCCCAAGTTGTAGTAACCTTAGCCTTGGAAAGTGTACCCTTCTTAGTCATTGCTGGTTTCTTAGGTGCAGTGCTTTTGATTTGGCCACAGATGGTACCTATTGGATCTATGCCAAGGTCAATAACATGCTTCATGTAAACAGGTTTCTGTAGGTCTATCTCTTCAACCCAGTCAGCTTGAAAAGACTTTCTGAATTTAAAATCCCAAAGCCATACCTGCCCACTTGGTTTGTGACGAGCAACCCAGTCGATGTAACCGATGTATGAATCGCCATCATCAAGAGGTACTTCAACAGGGAACTCAATCAACGGTACTCCGTCTAGTTCAACTGTCTCCCAGTCTGACAATGGTAAAGATGCTTCAAACATCCTAACAGATGCAGTTGCATCTTCGATGAGTTGCTGCACTTCATCTATCTCGCCAGTGTCGAACTCCCCTTCACCTATGACAATCTCGTGATGGATGTCTTCGCCACGTAAGATGTTCTCAATCATCTTGTGGCCAAGCTTACCGTAAGACATTGCTGGTGTGGGAGGTGACATGAGCCCCTCTACATATTTCAAGTGCCACTGATAGTTACACTTGCCCCATGTATTAATCTGAGAAAAACTAAATTTTGTCATGTGTGTTTCCTAGTATGAAAATTTGTGTTTGATCGCGAAGCGTTTAAACTTACCCTTCTTATCAACTTCATGGATATGCCCACCGTCAAGCAGCTTCTTTATCTTACGGCTAGCCGTAGACCTATCTGCCCTCAAGAAAGTTTCCACTTCAGGTATAGTCTTTGGACCTTCCTCAAAGAACTTAATTAAAAGATCGTCGCCATCTGATTTATCAGAGTCCCTTAATTCAACCTGATAGCTAGGAGCATTTGTATCAATGTTAAAACCTAGTTCGATTTCTTCAGGGTTTTTAGATGATTTAAAGTGTCTCTTCATCTTAACATTGAAGTTATCAATAGGAGTTATCTGCCAACCTGTTTCAAGGAAGGCGTTAAGAAACTGTGAGCCCCACAATCCCTCTCGGTGTAAGTCACCACCTTTTTTTCTATGGTGAGCTAAAACAAAAGTTGTCCCGTGTTTATCTCGGATATCTTTCATGAACATCATTTGTTCAGCTGCACTGGCCATGTAGTCATCTGTAGATACAGTTGAATACAACGGGTCAATCAACACCAACGCTGGCTTAATCTCTTCGCATACTTCTGCCAAGGCAGCTGTACTTGAAGGATCATCAAATCTCAGTTGTCTTTCAATATGCACATAGATGGGAAGATCTGGAGGCATATTCAATTTGAACATATCATTCTTGCAAGTTGGTTGTACCAAGTTCAAACGTGATGAAGCGATTACTGCTAAACGCTCTACAGTTTGAGGGTGGTGATCCTCCTGTTGCACAATGATAACCGGCCCCTTCTTCTCAACAGGTATCTGATTTAGGAATGGCATACCAGATGCCACTGACACTGCTAGGTCCATGAGCAACCAAGTCTTATATGAACCGGGAGGACTTACTACAAAAGCGATAGTGCTTTCGGGTAGCCAGTCTTTAACAGTCCACTTAACTGTGTTGTCTCCGAACATGGTCATGTAGTCATTGAAACCCATCAGCCCAAACTTGAGTTTGTTCTTTGGCTTCTCAATGTCTCTATGAAACTTCTCTTCTTTAACGTTACGTGTATCGCTACGTTTAATTGAATCTACTGTTACACGTAGTTCAGAGTTTGGAAGAGGAGGCGCATTCTTTCTATTCCAATCTTGTAGGATTGAAAGAACTACACGTTCAGTTAAACCTTTGGCAATAAAGTAACCAGCCAATCTAGCACAGATGTCATTGCGACCGCCTTTGGATACCCCTTGCAAAGCTTTCATAACCCAGTCAGGGTCTTTGCTTTGTAGCCGCTCTTTCTCTTTCTTCTCTGGGCTAGTCATAAAAGCCAATGGAAAGTTCCCTGGCTTACCTTGTTTAACCCATTGGTAGTCCCCCTTTTGAGTGATAGAGGGAGGTACAACTACCATCCCCCCATCACCCCTAACATCTATTCCATCTGCTCCAACTTTGTTTGGTACCCTAGAAACCCCGGTCGGGTACCGATAGAATAAATGATAGCCCCCACTGCCAGTACGACTCACCAAGTCGGTAGGATAAAGTGCTATGACTTTTTGGTACTTATCCTCCGCTGATAAATCACCCCGCTGGTCAATGTCTAGAACCACAAGGTTAGATCTCTTACCTGTGATCAACCCAATGTTTTTTTCCTGAAAGTCTACTATGTCCCACTGGTTTGTAGATTGTGTCCAGTTGTTGTGTATTGGACGTTTGCCCAAATGCTCAACTGGAATTACATAAAGACCCTTGCTTGTATATTCTTCGACAATTGAGAAATCCATGATATCCCCCTATCAACATTAATTAGTGCTGTCAATAGCTGTTAGGCATAAGCTAGTCCTACGGAGTTGTTAATGATCGACATCTTATTCATCAAAGCGCTCGTCACTAACTTATCCATAGGGTGCTTGGCAGTTAGGATGTAGTAGTTGCAGGGGAACTTCTGTCCGATTCTGCAAATCCTATCCTCTGCTTGGAGGTTATCACCAGGAACCCATGACAAATCTACGAAGAGCATATGACTTGCCTTCGTTAAAGTTACGCCTGTCCCCATCGCCCCAATCGTACCAGCAATGCCCTTCAGCTCCCCATTTTGAAACTGTTTAATATATTCATTTCTCTTACTAGCAGGTGTGCTACCGGTGATAGTGCGCCACCCTTCTCTTGAATCAATTGCGTCAATGGCAGCGCGGTGTTGGCCGAACACAACCAATGGAAGATCTAGTTCTTCAAACGCTCCAAGCCAATCTAACATTGCTGGTATCTTACCCCTGGCTACTGCTTCACGAATCTTTGCAATACTTTCAAACTCAATCTTTAGCTTTTGTGTTAGCTGTGAAGATGCAATATCTTTAAGATCAATGCCATGTGCTTTTAATTCATCTAGTATATTGTCGCACATCTTCATGACAGGTTTGCTAATATCCACTTCAATCATACCCCTGGTTTTTCCAGGGAGGTCGGGCAGTACATCGCGCTTTCTTCTGCCTAACGCAACACGTTTCAAACCCTCACCTGCTTTTGCTTGAGGGGTTCCCCAGTCCCAACCATTCCACTGGTTCTTGTAACCCCTGAAAAGTCTGACAAAGTTTTCCCAGGTTCTGTAAGACTCTTTGTTTAAATCAATTGATTTTAAAAGACCCCATAGTTCATTGGGTTTATTCATCAAGGGGGTACCTGTCATTGCCCAGACAACCCCATCTAAGTTGATGACACGCTGCGCTAAAGCTCTAAAGTTCTTGGTTCTCTTTGCTTTGTAATTCTTAACTGCGTGAGCTTCGTCTGCAATTAGAGTTACCTTTCTTTCATCTGAACCAACGTGAGTATAGGCTTCAGCTAGTAGCTTATTTAAATTAACACTTAAAGGAAGCATGGTATACGAAATGATTACAGCTTCTTTACCAACAGGGAATCTAAAGTCTTTCTTCTTTTTAATAATAGAAACAGGGTGAGGGTATCCCCACAACTTTAATTCAGCCTCCCAGTTAAAGCGTAAGAAAGCAGGACACACTACTAGAATAGGGTGGTTGTAATCCGCTGCTTTAATTGCTTGAACAGTTTTACCAAGTCCCATGTCATCGAAGAGTAGGGCGCGTTGCCTACTCTTTAGAAATGAGACACCTTTCTTTTGATACTCGTATAACTGCATTGTGTTTTCCTTTATGCATCTTCATAAAATAAATCTTGGTCATCTCTTTTATTTTTACGGGCTTTGTTTCTAACTGGAGCATGCTTCGGTGAGAAGTTTTTCAATGCCCAGTTTGAACCAAAACGTACACCCAAAATTGTCCAAACTGATACACCTAGTATTTTAGCTAGAAAGTATTCCCAAAATATAAGTATGATTAATGAGTATTTTATAAATACCCATACATAATCAACGCCTGTAAAAAACAGTTCTGATAAATAATCCATGTGTTCTCCTACTCAAAGTCTATATCAACATATCTCAAAGCATTCCTTTCATCCGTGTTACTTGCATCAACTACTTCGCTGATTAGGGAGGCTGAAGGTGTATCTTCTTTCCAAGCTTCAACACCTTCGACAAGTCTTAAACACAGCATTAACAAATCACACTCACCGCAATTTTCATTGCACTTATCTGTGTCAAAGTTAACGATCGCTTCTATCGATAGTTGAAAGAAGTCCTCCATCACTCTTATTATTTTCTCCTTGTGGCTCTCCAGATCTTCCTTGTCGTCGGCTCCCCCTCGCAGAATTATATCTACTGTTTCTTCTACGACGCCGCGAACGCTTTCTGATTTTGCCAAATTCAGCATGACCCCCTCCGTCATCCCTCTTATCTATTAAGCCGGTGCAAAGTATGAATAACATTAGAAGCGTGTATGCCCCTATGTACTCATCACTCATCCAGCTTTACCAAATATATCAGGACGCATTTCATATCTTGTAACTTGCCCCTTAACAATTTTTTCAATTAACAAACACTTCTCTGCTGGAATCTTACCTCTAAGCTTCCAGCTATTGATAGAAGGTTGCTGTAGTTTTAACTCTCTCGCCAAAGCTGATTGGCTACCTAGAATTGAAATAACTTTATCCAACGCTCTTGCTGCTGAATTTGCATTTGTTTTTGTCATACTCATAAAAACTCTCCACTGGTTGATAGGTATCTCTATCAGTTATAAGTTATTAACACCAAACGGTCAAATGGATTAAGCCATTGCCATTACAAAAGATGTCTTGAAAGAACCGTTATCGTACTCAGACACAGCAGGGTCTCCTTCTTCAAAGAAGGAGAAGTTAATGTGTTGTTCGTTTAAACCTTTGAGTACCGATGTCATTTTGTTTACAGCAAACAAGGGGAACTTTGCAAAGCTTCTGATACCTTCATTCTCAGGAAAGATATCATCGTAGTTAACTAGCTCTACTTCCGCATGACTTTCTATAAAGTCTACATGTTCCTCTTGGTTATAAAGATAAGATTCTCCAGCCGTATTAAACTCAAAGCAAAGATTCTGTTTCTTTCTAACACACTGCTTAGCTGCCTTAGCATTTACATAGATTGTTGTAACAGGTTGCATTGCTTGTTGTGCAAAGAACGGACCTTTTAAAATCCCTGCAATCGCACCATCACTGGCCTTACTGATACACTGAGAACTTAGTGTTACTTCAATGTATTGTAGAGATGCTGTCTTACCTGTCAGGTGATGTAGTAACATCATCTGATATGGGATCTCATACTTGTATATTGCCATCTTTGTTTTCCTTTCTAAGATGTTTAAGAACTCTATGTAAAGCATTCTCGCAATCATTTATAAGAAGAGTTGCTTGCGTTGTGTCTTCATTAGAATCTTTATTGAACTCTTCGATGCGGTTTATTAATCTGATTACTTGCCCTTCCATTAATCCCCCTTATTGAAAAGACGCCATCCTTAGTAAACCAAACCCGGTCAAGAGGTCCAGTTACTTTCGTGTCGTCTTTAGCCCATATAAAAGTGTTATGAAACATAGGGTTAAAGGTAATCCTCTCCGCATTAGATGGAGGTACCTCAATAAAAGTTTCGGTGTACTCGCCAACTAAGAATACCGCTGGTGTTTTCTTTCCAGTTTCTTTAATTGTTTCAAGGGTTTTGGAATTGATTTTAGAATCAACATTAACCAGTACAAGGTTCGGAGTACGCTCATGTTTATTAATCACCTTTCTTTTGTGCCTGATAGACCAGAAGCAGTTGTGCTTTCCCCTACCTCTTCTTAGGTTACGATACACCCATACTTTCATTGTGCTCTCCTGAAAAGTTTACGTGTTTTCTTTTTGTAGTATTTCTTCTTTGGTTTTACCTTCTTCTTTTTGGAAGGGCATTTATAGAATTTCATAGGACGTTTGTATTCTTTACGTTCGAGTCTTTTAATTGTCCTAGTAAACCCATCCGTTTTTTTATTACGTCTTTCAAATTCCGCGTTATCCAACATTCTATCTAGGGTGCGTTTCTCCCAGTAGGTCATGCATCCACAAGAGGGATCATATCTTTTAGTTCTAAGAGTTGTGCAGCCAGATAGAAGAGAGAGCCCCACTGCAAGCAGGGCTCCCTTTCCTATGGTTTCCATTATGCGGCCAGAAGCATATCATTCAGCGTAGTCTCAGCCTTGCTAACAAGGTTAGAGCCACTGCCGAACAACGCGCTTTCAAAGCGGTTGCCTTGGCCACCCTTGGAAGAACGGTAGTAGTTCACATACTCTGTGACTGCGTTGTATGCAGCCCAGCCTGTGAAGCGTACACCTGGAAGGTCTTGACCCCGGCCCATAAGGTAGAGGCTTTGAAGTTTGTCTCGTGCATTCTCAGCACGCTTCTTGTTCCCCTCCTTGGGATCTGGAATCAAAGTATTAGCAAACGTATTCCAATTATCATTGGTCATCTGCGTTTGAGCCAATGCCTTAGAAAAGTCTACGACATTTGCCAAGTGTTGGTTTGCAAGTCCGAAGATATGCCGAGCCTCGTCCATACGATTACGCATGTTCCGAGTGTGGCGAACCGAGATACCTTGACCCCTACCACCTTTCAAAGCCATAGCTACGGTGTTAGCACAAACTACACGAACGGTAGTAGGCAAACATCGCAACGCTCCTGACCCATCATGGGAGTTGTAAAGCAGGATGTACTTGTCAACCAAGTCTCCAGGCAATGCCTCGAACTCTCCAATCTTTCCAAGCACCCAAATCTTCTTACCATTACGGAGAGACCCCGCAGTGTGGTAACGCATAAGACCCTCATCGACCAAAGAGTCCATGAACTCAAAGGCTTCTGTGTTCTGTAGAAGGTTGTAGTTCTTACCTACTACCCCAAGCACTGAGTTATCCATTGGGCGAACAACTGCCCGTTGGTCAGGGATTTCAATTGCCTCCTCCCCTGGCTCGGTGTGAGCATACATAGCACGCTTCTCCACTTCCCACTCAAGACCCGAAGCTTCCAAAGCTTGCTTGGAGTGTACGTTTTGATCTCCAACGTAAACACCTTCTCCATGCCAAGGTACATCGCCTGCGTACATCATTGTTTCTACTGCTGCTGCCATTGTGTTCTCCTTAAATGCAATTCGCATTTGTAATAGTAAAAGTCTCATTTGCGAACTCAACTTCGCAAACATCACCACCTAGTTTTAGATCCCTGGTGAAAGAATCGTAGTCAAAGTAATTCGCTAAGTCACCCATCATCTTGGGTAGATCATAGCAATCATCAATTAGTTCATATGCATAGTCACTAGCTGCACCGGGATATACACAAACGTCTTCTAGTTTTCCTTTGGCGTCTTCCAGTGTGTATCCCAGATCCTCTAACAAGTAGAGTAATGCTACTATCTCAGAAGGGTATGACAAGTTATCAATGTATTCTAAGTAGTCATTAAGATTACATGAAGTAACATCGCAATGATCAAACAAAGCTAAGTGCTTATCATCATTACCTTGGTAACTTAGTTCAACTTCTTCTACGTCATGTTGTTTCATTTTCTTTTCAAGTGACTCTAAATCCTCGAAAAAGAAAAAAGGTTTTCCAGTATCATAAGGTGTTGCACAGAAATCATTACCCATAATTTCTCCTTTGTATATAGCTGTATGCTATATGTTTAAATAAAAATATTACTTACTCTTAAATAAAGTGTGTAATAACCAAGCCATAAAACCAGAAGCTAGAACTGACATTAAGAAACCTACAGAATAACTTACTGCGTTATGGAATGTGAACAGGTTGCTAAAATCTACAAGTGTCCCAGTCCTGTAACCGAGGAAACCTGACATGAATATTGTAAAAACTACCCATACAAATAAGGATAAGGAGTTGCTCATTCAGCCCACCCCTGCTGCCTAATATAATCTAGGACTTCTTCAGACACTGGTGGTTTGTCTTCTTCAATCTCACCCTTGGTCCTGAAGTCAAAGTTGCTACCGTCTAACTGGTTAGAAGCCCCATAGATAGCAGCCAAGTCTCGAAGTGACATATTGATTGGTGCCTCTTCTAGTTTACCTAAGTTCATCCTGATGCAAAGTGACCATGCCTGTTCAGCTACATGTGCTAGTCTTGTCGCTTCACCGGATGGTGAACCAAGGTTTTGAAATACTTTACGTGCTTTTTCTACTTTATGTGAACTCATATTGTTCCCCCTTGTAGAGAGTTTATATTATAGGTGTCGGTAAATCTACCCAATACTCCTACCGTGGACCCTGAGATGTATTACCACAAGGACAATGGAAGTCGTTACAGCATGGCCCTTCTTGGCCTTCAGGGTTTTCATCTGCATAGTGGTTCTCTAGAAACTCACGAACAGAGCTTTGAAAAAGCTCCCACTTCTTAAATGCTTCAGGCCCCTTGGCAGATACAGCATCTTGTAAAAGTTCCCAGCCATCATCATTGATGTAATCAATAACCTCACATGTCTCTCCAAGGTTATCCATCTTCTCATCAATAAAAGCTTCAAAGTCATCAACCATTTGTATCTCCCTTTAAGATTAGTTCTACTGCTCTTCTGATCTCTTCATCAGAATACCACTCTCTTAAATTCTCAATTGTCATTACCAACGCTTGAAGGTTGGATCCTAATGCTATGTCTTTATCTATCATAGCTTATCCCTCTTGTCTATAGATTAGGGTAAATTAAAGTACCTCTACAATCTGGCTACCATAAGCCCATGCCCCATCGAAACCAATTACTAGATACTTCTTTGATTCTAATCTGGCTGCTGGTACAGGTGTACCGTACTTGCCACGCTCCTGCTTACACAGCTCAATGCGTGTGACAACATCCTCAAGAATTGGTCCACCCCCGAAGCAGCTACGGTATCTAATCTTGTCTCCGACTCTAATCATTTAGTTCTCCTCTTTTTAATTGTTCAAAGTAAACAAGCTTTTCTTTAATAGAATCTTTTGCTTTATTAAGAGCATAAAAAGGCGTCTCAAAGATTAACTCTTTATCCCCCTCATGGATTGAATAACTCCAAATTTCTTTCTTTGCATAACTAATGTTCACGTAAAAAATCTTCACTTCATACGTGTCATTAACCATGTAATTCTCAACCATATGACACCACCTCATAATACATTGCTAAGTCTAACCAAATTGTTTGATCATCTAAATAGACCAGTTGCTTCTCATACTTCACACCTTTCTCAATGTCGAAGCATATTGCAACAGCCGAAGTAAAGTCATCATTCCACTCAATGATGTTAATGATATGCCAGCCCAGCAAGGTATCATCCTTATGCCTTTCTAAAAGTTTCATACATGTCATGCTTTATTCTCCTAGTACGGGTAAAGGTAGCTACGGTCACACGCTGAACACTTTCGCCCGATCCTTGTTGTCCAACCTTCTCTTCCGTATTTAGTGTCTTTAAATTCCTCCATATGGTGCCGGTTATCTTCACTTTTCTCACAATGAGATGCGTCTATTTCTTTTCGTTGTTCTTCAAAGTCTTTCACAAGCCCCCCGTCTCATCCTTATGTCTTTCAAGAAGTTTTAGGGATGTCATGCCGCCTCCTCTCTCAAATCTTCAATGAACTCATCGAGTTCTTTTGTTAACAGATCAAAACAAAACACTTCGTATGAACAGTCAAGGTACGCATAGTGTACAGGCCCACTATTCCATTCATGTTTAGCAATATGAAACTCATCTGACTCGTAGGACTCTAAGTCCTCTGGTAGTTCAATTTCAATCTCACCAAGGATGTAGGATGCAAAGCATTTCTTTCTTGGCCAGCCTCCCAAAGCAAAGCCAAGGTTGATTTCGTACAAGGCCCCGAAGTGGCAGATATGCTCCACCACTTCGTTAACTTCCTTGTCTGTGAGTTCTTCTGTACTTGCTTCACGGATTGCATTATGCCAACGCTCTTCGTTCATTACATAATCATCCGGTAAAAAAGTTACGAACTCCCCTGCATAATTCCCTTCGGGGTTGAGGTAATACTCATCCCGCATCTGTTCAAGGTATTCATCCAGTTTGGTTGTCATCAGTTTTCTCCTCATCAAACGAGCTGTTTGATACTATACGTTCATTTGTTTTAATAAACTCGGGAAGTCCTGCCTTATCTGAGAAAAGAATGATGACGTTTTTTAACCCTTCTGCCATATATGATATAGTTGTTACCGTATAAAGTTCGCCACACTCCCGTTGGCAATTCTCTTCATGGATAAAAATTTTCTTCTTCACGTAATGTGAACTTAAGTCAGCCATAGTGTTCTCCTAAATTAAAGGCATTTGTGTTTCATACTTAAGGGTTTCGTCATTCATAATCTTATGCGCTACCTTGCAGGCATACTCATTACGACCGTCGAAGTTATTATTCGCATATTGGTCCGACTGAAATCTCAGCCATGCGTAACAAAGTTTAGAGAAAGATTGCTGAAGGGTGCGGTGTTGCTTGCCCATAATCTTACAAAACTTTTTAATGCGTGACTCGTTAGCCATTGCGTTAATAAAA
>Ga0181397_1000261_pt1 | contig 20132 bp, 39 predicted proteins | sample 20SPOviralmetaG_FD_130126 | JGI IMG/M metagenome (GOLD analysis project Ga0181397, IMG submission 130126) | Marine viral communities from the oligotrophic San Pedro Time Series (SPOT) site, San Pedro Channel, CA, USA - 20 SPOT_SRF_2011-02-23 | ecosystem: Environmental > Aquatic > Marine > Strait...
AAAGCGTTGTTAGGTAACATAACCGTAAAGTTTAAGCCACCATTATGGCCGTAAGTGTTTGATAAACTTTCTACCGGCTCTACGTCGTGTATGTACGCGCTTAATCCGTCTATATCATCTACTAGCCTACGTATCTTATTAAAACCTAATCCTTGCATAGTTATATTATATACTAAAAAAGATAAGCTATAAATTAATTGAAATACAAAATCTCTTTTCTAAATACCCAACTACTTTGTCTATCTCATTGTTATTTGTAAAGTAAGTAGATCTAGCTAGTTTTTTAGTTTTCCATAAGTAGTTATAGCCTATACCGTCTAAATAATTTATATCCCATATATAAAGTTTATTAAGGTAGTTAACAACATAGTAAAAGTTCCTATTCTCATTTAAACTGTGTTCAATATTACGTTCATATTTATATCTTTCTATAATGTGTTTGTCGTAATCTTGATAACGTACCTTAATCTCTATAATTGTAGTTAGATTTTCTGCGTCGTAATGCTCATATTTATCATTACTTTTTATAAAATTACCGCCTTTAAAATTTATTTTATTTAAAGCGTCTATAATTGCGGTTTCGTTGTAATCTATCATTTTTCTAACTCTACTAGTTTTAAAAAAGTTTTTGTATTTTCCCAACATTTTTGTGAACTACTAAATGGTTTCCAATAGGGGTTATAACTATGTAAATCTTGTATTAAAATTGCTGCCGCTTGTATGTTGTACTTAGGTACAAATTGCGAATAAGTATTACCTATAGGATAATCCCACCTAGGTATTTCGCTATTATCTGTAACCCAACCATAGGTACGCGGTATAAATTGAAATAATCCGCTATCTTGATTGTCATATCGGTAGGCTTGTGTATTACCCCGGCTTTCGCACCACATTATTTTAAAGGCGGTTTCTAAATTTTCTTGATCAAAATTTTCTACTAATAAAGTAGAGTAAGCTAAACAATTACCCGGTAATTCTTTTTTACAGTCGAACAAATTGCCTATTTCGGTCGTGGTAGGATCTATACCTATGGAAAAATTATTAATAACTAAAGCGTATAGTAATACGCAGGTTTTAATCATATTTATATGTTTGTACTTGACCAAATTTAATGTCTTGAAATATATTTTTACCGTCGTCTAGTTTATGTTTTGCTCTATCTTTACCCTCGTCTAATAAATACTTAGCGCATTTATGGGCGTAATCTATATCTATTTTATCGCTTTCTAAATACATAGTAATTTCTATACTTACTTTAACTTTTTTATATTTAGGATCTATATAAAGTTTTTTACGTGAATTTAGTTCTGTTATATATGTACTTTTTTTAGGGTTTTGTATACCGTCCATTATTTAGCCTTATTGTAATGTATTTGTGTAAGCCAATTAAATAGGTTATATACATTACCTACAAATTGATTTTCAAGGGTTTCTTCTCCCCCTATAGTTAGGTCGTATAGATCATTATAATTTAGAAACAAATCATACTCTATATATTTTAATTCGTTACCTACTTTAAAAGATAAACCGCCATAGCCTAAGTCGTTTTCCGGAATAACTACTTTATTGAAAATTAAACCGCTCATACCGGGTACTTCATCTATTAAATTAGTTACGGCTAGGGCGCCTTTATTACTCATTAACCCACCTTTCTAATTCTATTTTAGTATTAGAATTTTTAAAATCTTTAGGTTTACGTGTTTTAGCCCCTTGTATTAGCTCCGTATGATTAGGTAAGCTACGGTGGTTTAAAGCACCTTCGCCATAACTTAAAACTATATTTTTAGCTATTATAGGTATTTCATCTAGGGTTACACCGGCTTTAAATAGTTGTTTAGCGGTATTTTCTATTTGACCCCATTGGTTGTCAGTTATTTTTTGTAGCCTACAAACTTCTACTATTTTATCCTTATAAGAATTTTGTATTTTTTTATTATATAGTTCTATAGGTCTAGTTGAAGTAGGTCTAGTTAGAGTAACGTTTTCTTTACTACCCCTAGTATTATTTTCTTTACTACCTGTAGTAATGTTATCTTTACTAGGGGTGGTTAAATTTTCTTTACTACCCCCGTTAACCATAAGCGTATAATGATTTCTAGCCCAATCTCCGCTATCATTTCTTCTTTTATCAATTTTTAAAACGCCTTTAGCTTGTAAACCCTTTATAGCGGTTATTGTAGCCGGCTTACTACGGCCTAGATCTTTAGCTATTGTATTTAAGCTAGGCCAACATTCTTTAGTTACGTTATCTGCGTATTTACCTAAAACTACGTACGTAGCTAATTCAGTAGGTTTAAGTATATCCGCTACCCAATGCGGTACTATAGTAAATGTCGGTATATCATAATTTACTCTTATAGTTTCTTTTTTAGTCATTATTTCCTTTATTGTTTTGCTTATATTTTATAGCGTCGTTAAGTGTTTTAAAATTGTTATCTTTTAAATATTGTTTAAGGCCGTTTTTATATATAGGCCTTGGTAATTGTTTATTATCTAAATAAATTAAATCGTTTTGTTCTTTAGTTAATTTATATAATTTAGGTAGATCTAAAAACTGTGCGCCGTTTTGATAAATGAGGGCTAGGGCGTTAGCGAGGGCAACTTCACTAAAGCCCTTATAGTCCTCATATAAACTACTAATAATTTTTTTATTAAAGTTTAAATTAGGCCAACGTACATTAGCCCAATCTAAGCATTTTAAAAAAGCTATTTTGTCCATTAAAAGGGTGCGTAGTTTTCTTCTACTTCTTCTACCTCTTTAGCCTCCGGCGGTAGATCTACGGCGTTTTCGTTGAACTCTTTGTCGAATTCTAATTTAGCGTTATTAAATTCGTCTTTATCCCAACTTGCCCAAGCCATTTCTTTATTATATTTTTTACTAAAGTTACCGTGAGTACAGTCGTCATTCTTACAACGCCATACGGGTTGGTTACCTGTAGCCGTATCTCTGTTATCCCAAACAAAACTACTACACCCCGGGCATTTAGGCTCAAATTCTGCGCTATTACCTGTACTAGGTGTACTTGTAGTAGCTTTAGTATTTGTAGTTATGTCTTCGCCCTCTAATAACCATTTATTAAATGTAACCGCGTTAGCTATTACTTCATCTGCTGTCCCGCCTACATTTGCTGCCGCTTTTAAACTAACTTGCTTTAAGATTAGCTTTTCTTTATTTTCCATTTCTTTACCTCTTTTTTTTCGTAATTACTATTTAAAGTATCTAAAGTTACCCATATTAGTGCGTCTATCTTAACGTTAAGGTAAGATAAAAATTTATAAATTGTAACTAAAAATATTTTTTTAATCGTCAAATATACTGTCATCTTTTACCCAATCCGGTAGATCTATTTCTTCTTCTTCTTCTTCACTTAAAAAAACTATACCGTATATAGACAAACTTAAAGCTATTAATAAACTCCATTTACCTAATACGCTCATATTTTCTAACATTATTTAACTCCCCTTTTCTTTTTTATTTCTTTTAGTTCTAAATCTATAGGTTGTTTGTAACTTATTACTTCTAGATCAATATCCTCGGCTAAATGTTGTAATATTATATCTAACGCGCTTATGGTACTTTCTAAAGGCTTTTCTAAATAAGTTTCTAAACATACTATTAATTCTATTTTTTCAAACTTTTTACTCATTACTTAACCTCTCTTATTTCTTTTATATCTAATATAGTTTTACCCCACCATAAATATTCGCTATATGTTTCGCAATTGTTTATTAGATCTAAATGCTTTACTTCGTTAAACGCGTTAACTAATTCTTTTAATTTATTATTAATCATACGTGTAACGCCCCGCAGTAATCTAATTGTGTTCTACAGTCATTACAGTCACCGCTATAAACGTCTTTACGCGTATTATATGGATCGTGTGCGGCGAACGTTCTTTCCGCGTTAGGGTTTGTATTAATAGCTAGGCTAGGCTCTTTATTATCTACAACTAAAACGTCGTCGTTATCAATAACAACGGAGTTATATAATTGTACTAAACGGTCGCTAGCTAGTACGTGGGTTAGTGTTAGGGTTTTTGTATCATCTTTTTTTATAGCTACGTAGGTACGCCCCTTAATAGCTTTAGTATCTTTACTAATTACTTTAATTAGTTTCATTTTTACCTCCTAGTAATAATTTTATTATAATAACTTTATTTTGTATTTGCTAGCTTATAAACGCGGATAGGGGTATTTTTTATGAAAACTTTATCTAGGCATAGTACTCGCAGGCCTACATTCCAAATAGCGCACAACGTAACTGTGCCTTATGTTGGAAATAAAAAAACCGGGATTGTACAAAAAAAATATATATCTTTTACTTTCCCGGTTTTTTCTACTTTATTACTAGGGAGTAATTAAGTAAGTATTAATACTAATAGCTTAAATAATTATTACCAAGTTTGTTTTGGTTTATATTGTTCTAGCGCGTGTTGGATAACTGTAATAAAAGAACTTAGAAAAGCTACTCCTAATAATTCAACTAGATCGGCGTCAATAATGCCGGTACTATTTGCTAAATACAAACTAATAGCAGATTGTAAACCTGTGCGAAATGCTTTACTAAGCATAAAACCCCAATAGGCTTTCCAATTTTTAGACGACTTTGTATTTGTCATTTTTCCTCCTTTCAGTTCCTATAAACTCCATAAGTTTGCCGTAGGTGTTAGCTCCGACTATACCGTCTTCTACTAGCCCGGCTTTTTTTTGAAATATTAAAACATTAGCCTGCGTCATCGCACCAAATATACCGTCAGTAGTTAAAGCTATACCCAAAGCCTCATTTAATAGTTCCTGTACTTTTTTAACCCCGGCGCCTTTACTACCTTTACGTACGGGTTTTAGATCTAAACCGGTTTTAACATATTCTTTTTGATCAAAATTTTTCCTCACTAAACCTTTAGCTAATTCGGTAGGTGTTACAAAAATCTCAAAATGCATCGGGTCTTTGTAACTGTTATAGTTACCGCCCCACCTAAAAACCGGTAAGCCGTCATTAGTTGTTATGTTTAGTATTTTATCTATAGTTTCTTTTTTAAAATTAGTTTTAGTTGTACCGTCGCGCGTTACCGGGTTTAAATCCCAATTTATATCCACGGCTAAACCGTAGGCGTGACAGCTATATTTATTACTATTAGCTATTTTTCTATAGTTATAGCCACCCGTAGTATTACGGTGGGTTATGTAATTATCTTCTTGTAAACAAAAATTTAATAATGTAAAAGCAGATAAAACATTTTTATTTATTTTAGCCCGCCCTTTACCATTAAAATTAATTATTGTTGTGTCGCTTGTGTTACCTAAAGCACTTTTCCAATGCTCTAAATACCAATTACTACTTCCTCGTCTTGTACTCATAAAATCTCTATATCGCTCCATTTCCTAAAATCTTTACTACTGTGTAACACTAAGGTAGTAACGCCGGGTAAACTTTCGTCGCCCCCGCTTTCTTCAAAATATTGGCTACCGTTGTCTATTGTGTTAGCCCCTAACAATAAACGCCTATCGGTTTCTTTACTCCAATGGTGGTGGTAATGCCCTACTAAAAGTACACTAGTAGAGTAAAAACCACCTTTACTAGGCTTACTAGCCATTTTATTAAACCAATTTTCTACACGGCCGGCCGGTGTCGTTCCGCGCCGAGCTTGGTGACCGTGGGCTATCGTAAGTACGGTACCCGGTAAAACTTCAACACTATAGGCCAAACTTTGATCGGGTATCGTAAATTTAACGTGTTTTTTACTAGGGTCGGCTTTTAATATCTGTGCTACTTCATCAAACAGTTCGCCGTCTTTATTGTCGCCAAAGGTTGTATAAGCCTTATTACCTATTCTTTTTTCGCCGTGGTTACCTAATGCACATAACCCTAACACCTCATTAAAATCTTTACTAAATGTATTAAATGCGTCTAATAACATTTGCCGGGCAACTGTTTTTTGTTGACGTTCATCTAATACTGTTGTAAAAGTTTGCATAGGGTAATGGCCGGAACACGATTCAACTAAATCTCCTAAACCTACAATAATTAATTTATCTAAATCTTCTTTATATTTATGTTTTAAGTGTCTTATTTGTAGTTTTATACTTACTAAGCTAGCGTAATACCTTTTAAGCATTTCTTCGCTACCCTCTTTTCCTACTTGCCAATCGCTCATACATATAACAAAAGCTTTTTTATTTTTTGTTTTTTTTAGATCTACGGGCTTTTTACGTTTAGCCCCGTTTATTAGTCTTTTTAATTCTTTATCATCGTATTTATTATCTTTACGCGCGTATATGTTAGCTTTAAAATAATAAAAATTTTGTATACCCTCATTACCCCAACCCTGCCACGTTCTAAAGTTTACGGGATCATCTTCACGGACATAAAAATCTTTATGAGCGTCTTTACCAAGCCAAAAATCTATCCACTCGTTCCAATTAGGGTTTCCTTGCGGTATAGCTTTAGTAGTAATACTACCTTTAGACCCGTTCATTTCTACGCCGGGTACCCAACTACCGTCCGGTTTTACTTTATTACCTTTAGCCGTAGGTACGTCATTCCTAGTAGCGGCAAATTTTTCTAAATCCATTATAAAGTTAGGTTATTTTCTTCGGCTATACGTGCAATAATTTTGCGTAAACCCTCTTTACTTACCATATTAAACCCTAAATGTAGATTACAATATTCAGCTAATGTTAAATAGTTGTACCTATAAGCCCCGGGCTCATTTTGTTTTGTTTTAGCCTCTTTTAAAAGATCTATAATAATCTTAGTGTAGGCCGGATATTTATTTTCAAATTTACGTTTACTAGAAATACTTTTTTTATTAACAAAAGTTTCTAAATTAACTTTAGTCATAAAGCCCCGTTTCTTATATAACTATTATATCGGTTATCTATGACAAATAAAGCTTGGGGATATAAAAAAACCCGGCTAATTAAACCGGGTTTTTTTTAATCTTTTACAATCGTAACTTATTTAGATTAGGCAGGTAGTACCTTTAGTTTTCGAGGGTTTCGCTCTTCATTTTTACTACCTATTAGGTTTACCCCTAAATTAAGTTTCAATACTCTAAATATAGCCGTTTAAAAAAAAGTTGCCAATCAAAAACAAGTTATTTTAATGTCCGTGACCTGCGGCCTCTAGATAAGCTAATCTAGATTTTAAATCGTTAAGTTCCCACATATTATTATTAACACTTTGTATTTGTGTTTCTACCCTAGTTAATGAATCGTTTAGTTCTTGATACTCCCATTTTTCTAATAAATAATATCTATCTAGATCAAAACCGCCGTCCCTTACTTGTTGTTCTAAGTTAAATAAATTAGCCTGTAGGGTAGCCATTTCCTCATTAAACCTGCCTACATTTTGTGCCGCCATTTCTAACGCTTGTATTTTTTCATAAAGTACTGCTATGTCGTTTTGAACGTATGTACTTTCTTTTAATGTATTAAATTCGTATTCGATATTATTCATACGGTCATCTATACCCTGTAAAGTATTAACAATATCTGCTGCGGTACTAAGCCCGGTACCTATAGTACCCATTAAAGCAATCGCCGTAGCTATTAGGCCTATGTTATCTTTTATTTTACTTAGCATTATTAATAGGACAAGCGCTACAAATACCGTTACATAATCCGCAAATCATTTATCCACCAATTTTCCAAATTATTTCGGTAATTTCACTATCTATATTTTGTATTATGCTTAATACGTCGCCTAACTTGTTATTAGAATTTATAACTTCAACTTGTAGGGCGGTGACTTCTTGTTGTAAGTCGTTAACTGTTTTAAATAACCAAGCTACTAAACCCGCGAGGCCACCCTGTAATATTTGACTAAGATCTACTTTGGCTTTCACATTAACACCGTTATTAAAGTAGCTATAGATATACCGGCTATTATCCACCCGTAAATTTCAGCCCGTGTAGGCCTTGTATTAATATCGGCTTGTAGCCTATCGAGTTTATTATGTATTTTTTCTAGATCTAACATAATTTTAGACGTCATCTCTTTTTGGGTGTAATTATTCTCGCTCATATTCTAAGTAAGATTTTAGCAGTACCCGGAACTCTCTTTTAGCGTATGATATAGTACGACCGTCGTAAATATCGTGGTGTAATTTACATAGCATAGCTACATTATTTATATCGTATTTACGGGTAGGGTTGCCTCCCATACCTATATCTTTTAAATGCGCTAGCTCTAATTTTTGGTCGTAGTTAATACATTCCGGCCATTCGCAACGGTTATTAGCTCGCTCTAATGCTATTAGGCGCATTTCCTGAAGTTTAGTCACTTAAATTTCTTTTTAGTCCATATTTTATTTACGTAATGGTTTATAGCATATCTACCAAAGCTATTTTGCTCTTGTAAATAATAAGCACCGTCCTCAAAAAAATCACTTACCATTTCCCAATTATCTCTTTTAAATGGTATAACTTGAGCTAAAGGGGTACCGTGTTTAATTATGCCTTTATGGTTTTTGGAAACCCAAACGGGTAAAGCAAAAGCTGAAATATTATTGTCGGTATCTACTACCCCTGCTACCGCTTTAAAGGGTAGTTTATTAAAACCTAACGGGCTAATTATTAAAGATGAATAACCTTTAGGGGTAATTGGTATACGCCTATACGTATATTTAGCTACTTGCGGGTAATAACCGTAAGGGGTATCTATTTTAGAGGTGTGTTCAGCGTGAGGCTCCATAATACTTTCTTGGGTTTTCCAACTTAGATCCCAATTATCGTTTTTATGTTTTAAAACTATATCGTATTGAGTTTCAATAATATATCCCAAAGTTAAAGCGTCTAACATAGGTACGCACTTTTTATATGTACTATTTGTTAAATTAGCGGTAACTTCTATTTCATCTACTTTTTTAGTATCGCCGTAAATATTTATGTCTTTAAACCATTTAGGTAGTTTTTTATTTGCCGGAATGGGCATTTGATCAAGTGTTTCGTATTTTTTTTCTGTAGCTTTAAATATTATTTTTTTCATAAAACTATATTAGCTTTATAAAGAATTTTTTATTCTACCTTTTCATAAATTTCAAGTTCACCGTTCCAACGGTATAAATCCCAAGTTACTTCTTCTTCATTCCACATATAATTTTCGGTTTCGGCGTTATAATCTGGTTTTTCCGTAGGCGCAACCCAATTACCTAAGTTTCCTATAGTTTCATCGTAAACCCAACTTTCAAACGGTTTAACCGGTGTAAAAATATCTTCGGTTGGTTTATATATGGCGTTTATACCTGCAAAATTTCCTCTAAATGCTTTACTTTGGTCATCGCCTGTTTCCATAGTTAAAGGGTCAATATAAACATTATCGTAAGTATTAAAAGAAGTACGTTTACAAGTTAAACCCTCTCTTTTAGTTTCGTAATATTCTTCCCAATTACTAAAACCCTCGGGTGTAGCCTCATCTTCATTTTTACCCGTTATTACTTCAACTACTATATTTTCTTCATTTATAAATGCAAAATGTCCCATATTATGCTCCAAACTGCACGGTATCTGTCCCGGCTGTAAATTGTATAATTTTTTCGTGGTTAGGGTAGTCTAGTGTTTCGGTAAATGTAAGACCACTAGCATTATTGCAATTCCAATCTAGAGGAACTCTAGCTATGACTATTCCACTACCGCCAGCACCGGAGTTTGAGGAAGTGTTACAATTACCACCGCCGCCACCACCACCTTTATTAACAATTCCTGCTCTTGAATTTGAGTGACCTGTTCCGGACGACGATCCTCCACCACCGGTAGCAGTATCACTAGGGCTATTAGAAGTTAAATCATTTGAGGATCCCTTACCTCCACCTGCACGACCGACCGAAGTTCCTGTAATTGATGAATATAAACCTACACCACCATTAATAACACCACCCGAACAAGACATTCTCGCCGGTGTAGTACTAGCACCACCACCGCCACCTGTACCTAAATAATGATTAGGACAAATTCCGGGTCCATTGAGGCCGGGTCCACCATTTTTACCTTGGTTAGCTGTTCCGGACGCTGCACCGTGATAATGGCTTGCGCCACCGCCCGAGCCACCTGAACGAGCGCCACCACTTGTAGCACTTGATCCTCCGCCACCACCGGCAGAAGTAATACTTCCAAAAACGCTATCGTTACCCGTTACGCCTATACCACTATTGCTAGTAGCTGTTCCGCCTGCACCGATTGTAATTGTAATATCTGTATTAGGAGTTACGGTTAAAGGTGTTTCCGTTGAGGAGCCAGCACCACTATCTTCGCTAGCGTATGAATTTCTATAACCCCCGGCACCACCGGCACCGCCTGCGGCTAATGAAAAACCACTACCACCACTACCACCGCCCGCTATAACTAAATATTGTACGGGGTATTCGGATAAAGACCACCCGTTGTCGGCTTGTAAATCTATAATATCGTTAACTTGAAAAACCCCTGAATTTTTAGCCGTATTTTGCGTAGGTACCGCTCCCGTATAACCGTATTCTGACATACTTTATCCTTTAGGTTGTAATTTCTAAAACTGAAAGATAGGCCTCTAAATCGCCGGAAGACGCAACGCCTTGTATTTTAATTACTTCGCTTTGCTCTAATACGATTTTAGAATTACCCATTAACTCCAATGAACTATCTGCAGGTACTAGCATAGTATGAGCTATTTCTGCTTTTTTAGTTGATCCGCCGGTTTCATAAATTGTAACCGTTACACTATCATCATTAGTTCCGTCGATATTAGTCACTCTTAAACTCAAACCTATAGATACCGCTCCCGAACTTGCCGGCGCTGTATATAATGTTTGTTCGGAGTTTGTGATTGCTATATCTGCTGTGTTAAATGTTTCCGCCATTTTATATTATTCCTTTCTTATGATAAAGCTATAACTAAGCCTAAACTAACGCCACCGGCACCTGCACTAAGTACACCGCCTGTCGCTGTAATTGTAGTTCCGTCGGCCATAGCCGTTGCTAAATCAGAAATACTTTCTTTTTTTGGATTGTTACTGTCATCTGCGTCAATTATTGCAATTGAATCATTAGCAACATTTACAGTAGCCGCAGCTAAACCATTAGGTGCAAATTTTAAAGTTGACGAAAATGCTCCCGAAGTTGCAGTTGCACCACCGCTTAAACCATCGGTTGCGTTTGTTGTTACTGTTATCCCTGTAATATCTCCCTCGCCGATAAAAGACGCCCAAGCCGACCCGTTATAAAATTGTAAAACGTTGCTATCGGCTAAATAGCAAAACTGACCCTCTATAGGGCTTGTTATTTGTGCGTCTCTTGCCGTAGAGTTTGCAAAAATACCTATAGATTGCTCCATTAAGTAATCATTAACATCTGCGGCCGTTAAAACTTCACCTGTTGAAAATACTTTAAAACCATTAGCCATATTTTAAGTTTATCCTTTCTATACTTATTACGTTGTTGTATGTCATTTAATAACCTAATTTATCCGTATCTAATATACCAAATAAATTGTTATCTAGTCTCAAAAATGCTTGTTGGTTAGCGCTACTTAACTTATAACCTACCTTAAAAGTATCGGGCGTTATGTTATAAGAGATACTGTCTAAAGTTTCTAAACTTGTTATTTGGCTAGGGCTACCGGTACCGGGCGGGCTTAGTTCAATACTAACAATATCCCCGACTTCGCTAGCTAGTACTAAATTTTGATTACCTGTGCTTAGATCATTTACATTTACTTCTAAATTATCAAAACGTAGTAACGCGTCTTTAAACTTACCTAATAAAAATTGTGCGGCCGAATTAACTTCTGTATCGCTATTATTTAAAAGACTACTACGAGTTAGGGTACGTATTAAATATTTTAATTGACTACCAACGTCTACCTGTGTTTGTGTAGACCCACCGGTACGCGTAAGGTTTACTATATTAAATATTTCGTTGTCATCTGTTATATAATCTACGCTTACGTAAGCTATATTACTTCCGTCATCGCTAAAAACTTTACTAGCGCTACTAGGAAAAGTCGTATGCCTGTTTTTAAATGTTAATTTACCGCTTTTACTCATAAATAGTAAACCGTTTTCACTTTGTTCTATACGTTGTAATAAACTTAAAGTATTCTCGGTTAGCCCGCTAATAGCCTGCATTGTACTAATACCGGTTTCTATATCTCTATTACTTGTACTAAATTTAACGCTATTGTTATTTAAAACTTCATTTATTAATGCACCGCTATCTGTACTACTAAAAGATTGGTTTATTAATTCAGTATTGTTAATTTTCATAAAAGCGTCAAAACCTGTAAAAGTAGCAAAAGAGTTATTACTATCCGGATAATTAATGCTTATATCGGCTACAAAACCAACAAATAGGTCTTCATAATTACTACCGCCGTCCGTTGTAGCGTCTACGTGCATAATTATAAATGGCTCTATACCGGGGTAGTACGGGCTAGCCGTATTAGTATTTTCGTACTTACGGGCGTTATTTAATAATTTTATAGCACAACTACCTGTAAAAAAACTATCTAGGTCTTTAGACCTACCACGGCTTATAGCTATATTTTGAACGTCGCTTGTAACATCTGTAAGGGTTGTAGCCCCTCCTAATTGCCCGGTATCTAATACCCCTCTAACTAAATCGTCTAGGGTAAAGGTATCGGGCGTAAATCCTAATCTAACGCGTACCGTAGGTTGCGCCATTTTAAACTATCCTTAAATTACGTCTATTATATTTTTCTATTTGTTCAATTATTTGTCGTCCTACGTCTGCGCCGTCTGTACCTAAGCCCGCGTTTACGCTTATGTTATAAACGTCACCGCCTAGGCCATTACCCCCGCCAACCCCCGAGGGTAGAGGTATAACTGCCTCGGTACCCGCCTCGCCTATCATAGCTAAAGTCGGCTCCTTAACAATTCCACCTTTGGCCAATCTCGGTATATTAGGTAAGTCGGGTGGGTTAATATCTATACCAAAAAAACTAAAACCTAAACCGTTGTTAAGGTCGGTTATAAAGCCGTTTATTTTATCTATAACTTTATTAAATACAAACTTTACACCCTCCATTACAACACCCGCGCCGGTTTTAATAACTGTTGTAATAGTTTCTACAAAATTGTTTCCAAATTCTTTTAATTTAGGAACTAAAAAATCTTTAGTTTTTGTTAAAGCATTGACAAAAACATTTTTTAGCGTGCCAAATAAATCCCAATTTTTTTTGAAAAAGTTAAGTAAGCCGTTAAATATATTTTTTAAACCCTCTACCGCTAAATTAACATCTCCACTAAAAAGCCCGCTAATAAATTTAACTACACCGTCAAAAACTTCTTTTAGGTTATTAAATTGATCTTTTACAAAATTTAACCCGGTATTAAATGAGTTAACAAATCCCTCGCCCTTAAAAAAGCTAATAAAATTAGTAAATAAGTTTTTTAAAAAATTTATACTATTAGTCACAAAATTTCTAAAAACCTCAACATTATCAAAAGCAAACCTAAAGCCCGCGGCAAGGCCTGCTATAGCACCTATTATGAGCGTAACGGGGCTAAATAGAGCCGCAAACGCACTAGCTATAGATATTACGCTAGCTAGTAAAATACCGCCTATAACGACCGCTAAGCCCGTAAAAGCAACTTTAGGGTTAGCTTGAAAAAACTCGCTAATTTTATCTACTACGGGAGCCAATCTTTTTTGTAAACCCTTAAAAGCGTCAGTTAATTTATTAATAGTAGATCTAACTACATCACTAGCAAAAAAACTTTTTACGTTATCTACAAAAGCCTGCAAGCCCGGTTGTATTTCTTTAAATTTAGCTTGTATTTTATCTATAGCCTCAATAAGTATTGGAGCTAATTTTTGTCCAATTTCTATTTGTAAAACACTAAAAGCAGCTTGTAGTTTTTCTAAAACTAATCCTATACCTTTAGAGCCTTGGGCAAATGCCTCATCTGTTGCTCCTATAGCATTAGCGCTTGCGTCTAATTCAGTAGCAAACTTTTCGCTACCTTTACCGGTTAAAGTTTGTAACACCGCTAAGGCCTCTACAGATCCCGTATATTCCGCTAACGGTTTATTATTTGCCTCAGCACCCTTTTTAATAATATCAAAACCTTTTTTTAAATCTCCTCCGCTTGCTATAAATTCCGTAAAACTTTTACCCGTCAGATCCATAAATAATTTAGATAGTTTGCTAGTAGGTTTTGAAAGTTCCGATAATGTACTTTTTATTTGCGTCATAGCAACGCTAGTAGGTGTACCCGAGGCGGTTAATGTAGCAACCGCGGCAGTTACGTTTCCAAATTCAATACCCATAGCTGCGGCAATAGGAGCTACATTGAACATAGCGCTTGATAATTGGTCTACCGTAGTTTTACCACCTTTAACCGCGGTAAAAATTAAATCGGAGGCCTCGCCTACGCTAATTACATCACTACCAAAAGCATTTACTACGGTAGTTAAACCGTCAACGGCTATACCTAATTCAGTAGCACCGCCTACGGCTAATTTATTAGCGGTTTCTAGAAAAGCAAAAACATTGTCGGGTGGTATACCGGCGGAAAGTGAGTCGTATAATGCCGGTATTATATCTTCGGGTAGCTTACCTATTTCTTTAGCTAGTTTTAAAACATCGGTATTTATTTGATCAAAAGCCTCTTGCGTTGTACCGGGTAAAAGTGTAAAAACTTCGTTCATACCGGTTTCAAAATCTCTAAACGCTCCTAATGACTTAGTAGCTACGGCTCCGGCCGCAACGCCTATACCCCCTAAAACTTTATTTATTTTATCCCCGGAGGATTTCATTTGGGTGCCTACGTCGGAAAACTTTTTACCTACTTTACCTACGTTGCCTAAAAACTTTTTAGTATCTGCTAAAAATTCAAACCGTAACGTTTTTGTACTCTCGCCCGCCATTATTTATTTTCCTTTATTGTTTTTTTAATTAGATCAAACATTTCTTCCGCATAGTTTTCGGTAATTTTAGGTACGGCTTTAGCTATAGTTTTTTCCGCTACATACCCGTAATATTTAGCGCCCTCCGGAAAACTATCATTAGATTTCCAAACATCGCCTTGCCACTTTTTATATACCCGCCTTTTAAGTTCACTAGCAGGAAAAAAGATACCGTTAAAGTTTCTATCGCTATTAGCCCCTTTACCCTGTTGGCTACTATAAAAATTTAAAAATTGATACCTACGACCAAACTCTAAGTTTCTTACAAATTTATTAGTCTTGCGTATGTCTAAGAAAGCTAATCTATCGGTACCGCCACCTACGTAACCTTTAGCGCCTTTAGATCTTTTAGGTACGGGTCTACCGTTTACGCTTTGCTTTAATGCCTCGGTACGCGCTACGGATTGTACCTGTTGAGAAATTTCTTTATGGTAGCCACGTAATTCTTTTTTAACGGCTTTACCCTCCGCTAAACCGTTTAAACCTTTTATAACATCGTTTAAACCGTCTACGGCTATACCGCTTTTAGATTGTTTTTTCTGTATAGTAGCCATTATTTATTTTCTTCCGCTCGTTTTTGGAGTGAATTTTGTAACGCTAAAAACATCGGTAACGGTAACTCCGCTACTTCTGTTGGGTTTAACCCGGCGGCCAAACTTATGTCGGCTATTAGTTCTAAGTAATAGCCACCGGTTACTCCGGGTCTTCGCCACCTAAACCGTCTATAGTAGCGACGGTATTTAGCCATTTATCGAAATCATCGGTTACGCCGGTACGCTTACTAGCGTTCCAACATAAATACATTAATTCCTCAAAACTTAGATTTTCTAATTCGCTTGCCGGACGTTGTCCAAACTTACGTTCTAAAGCTACAAAATCTATCGGCCTTAACGTTACTTCCTTTTTAGTGTTGTCGTCTAATACAAGTGTGAGTTGGTGTAACCCCTGTATAGTAGCCATACTAAGAAGTCGCTCTTGTTATTGTGCCGCTAGTTGGAAAACTAACAGAAAAACTTGCTAACTCACCTACACCATTAGCAACCGGTTGGTGTTGGTTTACCAAAACACTTCCGGAATAGCTAGGGTTAGTTGCGCTAACAGATCCCGCGTCAGCTTTTAAGACGAAAGTAGTAACAGTTCCCAAAAGTGGAAACAATGTTACGTCTACTTCACTAGAGGCGAAGTCTTGTTGGAAATCAATACTTAAAGTACCGTCCTTAAGACCGCCTAATCTACTCTTAAAAGTTTGACCGAAAGCAGTTTCTTCTATTTCGTCCGCCGTAATATCTAAAGTAACGCTAGCTATATGATCTGAAAGGTTTACACTATTCAAAACTAGGCTTGCGTTATTTAATACAAACTTTGCCAATTCTATCTCCTTTTCTTATAGAATAATTTTAAGTCCTGTAGATCTAAACGAGCGTAGTATGACATATTAAAAAAACCCGGGCTACATATAAACCCGGGTTTTTCTGTACGTAATTAACTAGGGAGTTAATTTACGATTTTAAACAAGCTTTAAGAAATTTATTATAGTCAAAATTAGCATTATCTTCTGCAAATCTCGTAGCTAAATTATTCATTAATTGGTCTAATGTAAAGCTAGCGCTTTGTTGCCCCTCTTTTAACTTAACCATTTCGTTTATTTCCTCGGCTATCAATACATAATATTTTCTACTTAACGCCATTTTATACCTCTTTCCATTCGGCTAAACTAAATATTTTAGCTTTTATGCTATCGTTTTCTTCTCTATTACAAAAGTATTCAACTTGTTTTAATGTTTCAAAATAGCCCTCGCCCATATATTGACCTTTTTTAAACATTTCATTAGTATCTTTGCTTACTAATTTAACTACGTAATTTATTCCTGTATTTTTCATTATTACTCCCTAGTAACTGTTTTCTATTTGTTTTAAAGCTAATCTAACTTTTACGGTATTAACTAGCTTTGTGTTTATATTGTTTTGATCTAAAACTTCTAATAGCGTAATACTTTTAGTATTAGAGTTTAGGTTAGTGTCTAAAGCTATAAATTTTACCGCTTTAGTTTCTATTTTATTTAGTGTCATTTTTACTCCCTAGTAATTGTTTTTATAAGTTAATTATATACTACTTAGGTAAAATATGTCGGGTTTTATTGGGTTTCTTAGAGTTTTTTTTTAAATTTAATAGGTAGGCTAAGTTACTAAGGTTACAAATTTACGGCCGGCAGATCGCTTTTAAATGCCCTGTTTGTGCGTTTATGCTATGCCGATTGCCGCGTGGATAGATAAAGACGGATTAGTACCGCTAACAGTATAATTTAATCTAAAATGTGTATCAGTTATAGCGCCTGCAACTTTTTTGATCTCGCTATTAATAGCGGTAATACTTGTAAAGGTTGCTCTATCTGTTGGGCTTGTAAAATCGCTATTGTCATCGGATTGTAATTTAAACGTAATAGTAGGGGTACTTGTACCGCTTACCCCGTAACAATGTACTACGGCATAAAGGTTTTCAGTAGCTCCGACCGCTCCTAATTGTACGCCCGCGCTATTACCCGTTGCCGTAATGTCACCGTCTAATTGTATAGTACCCCTTACAACTGCATCGGTGGAGTTACTTTTACTTAATGTAAAAGGCGCTATGTCGCCTACGCTACCCAAGATATTATAACTAAATAATTTTGATTTTAAAAAGTAGGCGGTATTACCTACCCCGGCGTCCGGTACTACGCTAACTATAATTTCATTACCTACGCTAGCGCCTAATAATGCGTCGGGTTTTTCTACCCCGGCCTCAAAAAAACCGTCTACGTTAAGGCTACTGTCTTTTAAACCACCTAATAATTCCCTAAACCCACCGCTATTTATTGTCGTAGCGTCAAGTTCTTCGGCGGTAATATCTAAAGTAACAGAGTTAGTATGTGAGCTTAGATCGTAACCACCTAAAAATAACTTACCGTCCGTAAATACATATTTAGCCATTACTTATTATCCTTTATAATTTTTTTAATTTCTTTTTTAGCTTTTTTGTTTACATCTTTTTTAGTTACGGCCTCTATATGTCCGGCCTTAGTTAATGTTAATATCTTGTTTAAGTCTGTTAACTCAATAGTAGATCCGGGGTCTTTATCGTCTATTTGTTTAGTTCCTATTATTTTAAATTTCGGCATTAACTTGTTCCTTTAGTATAAACTTCTAAACTTATGTTTGCTCCGATAGCGTCTATCCCGTTAAGGTTAACGTCACCGGCGTAATTACTTACCCCGGTTACACTAGCATCGGTATCGCTTAAACCTAATGTTCTATTATTAAATATAGCCTGCCTTAAAGAGCTACTTCCGGCTCCTGTAATATATAAATCTAGTGCGTCCTGTGCCGTACGGCTTTCGCCTCGTTGTACCGCTACTAAAATATCAAAATTGTAAAGATCTGTTCCTCTTTGCATAGCTAAACCAAAAGTAATTGAAGTAGGTAAAACAATAGCTACCGGAAAGTTAATTGAGTAATCCGGAACAATATCGTAAACCCGTAAACCTGTAATATTATTTTCTAAAGTTGTTTTTAAACCGTCGCGTATCTGTTGTAAACTAGCCATTAAGCGACACCTAAAACGCTACCCTTTCTAAATGGTAATAATAAACGGGTAACTTCTCTATTTTGTTGTACGTTTACTACACCAAAGTCGCCTACACCCGCTACACCTAAAGGCGCATTTCTCATCGCAAACAATTCACTAGCTAGCATTTTACAAGCGTATTTTATAGGCTCGGGCGTTGCCTCGTAACCCCATTTAGCTGTTACTTGTGCGTAAGGCCTATTACTTGTTACACTTCTAGGCCATTCGTATTCGCCGTCACTTAGTAATTGTATAATGTAAAACGGGCTCCCCTCTATACCGTCTACTACACCGTTAAGGGGTAAAAGTTTGTATTCTGTGTCGGGTACTGTTGTTTCGTATGTACCGTCGTCGTTATCGTCATATTTAATTACTAGACCGGTAGTAGTTGAAATGTCATCAACGTATAGCCTGTAATAATCTCGTGTGAAATATTCTCTAGAGGTAGCGTTAGCGTCCGCGTAAAACTTACGACCGCAAAATGCGTCTATTTGTCTACTAGCTCCGTTAATAGCGTTATCTAATAGATCGTCGTCAACGCTATCGCCCGTGGGTATACCAACAAAAGTTTTGAGATCGTTTTGGGTTATGTACCCGTTAACTATAGCCATAAATTATTTTCCTTTACGGCCTTTAGACTTACGACCTTTCATTTTATTTGTTTTACCGTAACCTACACCTTTGGGCATAATTACTTCTTTACTACTTTTTTTTCGGTTTTAGGTTTCTTACTAGCAGTTTCAATTTTACCACCCAAGTCTTTAATAGCTTTTTTAACTTCTTCTGCACGTTTTGCCTTTCCGTAAATTTCGTAATGTTTTAATTCTTCTTTTAATGCTTTTATTATTTCTTTATTACTCATTTTTTCTTTCTATACGGTGTAAGTGTCCGTTGCCGGACACTAACACCAATTTAATTTATCTACTTCTTATTAGAAAGTAGGTGGAACGAAACCTGTTCCGGAAACATAAGCTGCTCCCGCTGGGTATCGACCGGAGGCAAACGCGGAATATCCATAAACTACCATTTTAGTAGTTAGGTTACCTGCGTTAGTTTCCTCAAATTTGAGTTGCATAACTCCGTCCTCAAATATCTTGAGGTCGTCCATTTTGATTGCCCAAACTAGATCCTCATTATTACCGGCGCCACCGTTTGTTTGAACGTTTGCGTCTGTAATAACGGGTAGGCCTAGTAAAGTACCGACTACGTTTCCGTAAGCGGCAGCCTCACCAACGCCGACTGCGTTGTCCGGGTTATTACCTTGCGGTAATACTAATGGTCTACTATTACCGTCAACTCCTGCGGTAAAGAAACCCCAACGTCTAGGGTGCATAAAAATAGCGGTAGCAGGTGCAAATCTGTTTGAGTTAACAGTTTGTACTGCGTTAGCTAGTTTAGGAAATGCCTCAGCTACGGTTGGGCTAGCGTCTGTATAAGAGATAGCTCCGATTCCCGCGACTTGGATCATTCCTGTGTGCTGTCCGTTAGCGCCTGTTCCTGTCCACATTTGTTGGTCTAATGTAGTGTAATAAGCAGAAAGTAGATCTTGAAAAATTACATTCTCTAATGAGAATCCACTTCCGCCACCTCTTTCAAGAGCCTGTCTTGAAACATCTTGTTGACCTGC
>Ga0181397_1000262_pt1 | contig 20093 bp, 23 predicted proteins | sample 20SPOviralmetaG_FD_130126 | JGI IMG/M metagenome (GOLD analysis project Ga0181397, IMG submission 130126) | Marine viral communities from the oligotrophic San Pedro Time Series (SPOT) site, San Pedro Channel, CA, USA - 20 SPOT_SRF_2011-02-23 | ecosystem: Environmental > Aquatic > Marine > Strait...
GACGTGGAGGAGTATGGATGCGTAGGCTTATTACAGTAAGCGTCCTGATGGCTACTATAGCCCTCCCTGCGGTCTTTGCATTTACTGACATAAGTGTTACCCTTCAAGAAGAATCAAAAGGCTTTCTAGGGCTATTTAAGGGCTCTAAGTTTGTGCATACGCAGGGTTATCTTATACTGCCTGAAGTCAGACAAACCGCTCTCGCCATTGTAGGTTTCTACTTTGGCTCATCTCAAGTTAAATAAAGGATATATTATGCCACAAGGAAAAGGAACATACGGAAGTAAACGAGGTCGCCCACCAATGAAGCCAAAAGCTGGCGGAATGAAACGTGGAATGGGCAAAAAACGAGGTAAGTGCTAATGGCTGAAAAAAGCAAAAAAGACGCTTGCTACCACAAGGTAAAGCGCAGGTATAAGGTTTTTCCTTCTGCCTATGCTTCTGGCGCAATAGCTAAATGCAGAAAAGTGGGGGCAAAAAATTGGGGCAACAGCAAACGGAAAAAGGTATAAATGTCAAAACCAAGAAAAACACAAGCAGGATTGAACTTGAAAAGATGGTTCAAGGAGGAGTGGAAGGATGTCCGATCAGGAAAGCCTTGCGGACGACAAGCGGGAGAAAAGCGAGGTACGCCTTATTGCAGACCGTCAAAGCGTGTAAGTTCAAAAACTCCTGCAACTGCTAGTGAAATTACTTCTTCGGAGAAACGCTCAAGAATATCTCAGAAAAAAAGTCTAGGTCAGCCAGCAGGTAAACCCAAACGAGTAAAACCTATAAAAAGAAAAAAATAATGGCTAAGATAGATAAAAGCAAAATGAAGTGCAACGTGCCTCGTAGACAAGAGTCTGGAGGCAAGAAGTCAGTCGTGAAAGCTTGTCAGGGCGGAAAAGAAAAAATAATCCGTTTTGGAGATGCTAACATGAGCATCAAGAAAAACAACCCAGCACGCAAAAAAAGTTACTGCGCTCGTAGCGGTGGCATCAAAGGTAAATCAAATAAACTATCTGCGAACTATTGGAGTCGCAGAGCTTGGAACTGCTAATGTCAAGATTCTCAACATACGGACAACGTGACTCCAGAATTATAGAAGAACTTGATTCTGGATTTGTTGGATTTAATAACAGGCTTTCATCAGACCAATTAAAGTCTGGAATGCTTGTTGATAGTCAAAATGGTCGTATGGATCTTGACGGATCTTGGCAGGTTCGCAAGGGGATAGACAATGTTAGTTCGGTAGTTGTCCTTAACACCAGCGGAATAACATTGCCCTTTACCCTAAATGATAGCTCTGCTCCTACCATCGTAGATACTGCACAGCCCAACATTTGGGCTTCTTGTGCCTTTTCTGATCCATCTCAAGAAAACAGCCAATACATTGTTATCGCTACAAATGACAAAGCGTCCGCTACGGATGTTAGCTCAGGAACTGCTACAACAATTAACTATCCGCCTAGCTACGTGTTAGGATCTAATTCTTTCCTGCTACAAGCTTTTAACAAAGTTATATTGTTTACTGATGGAGTAACAGCATTAGAATGGGATGGATTTTTTAGTGATGTAGATGCTGGTGACTTTATTATAGGATTAACTTACACTATTACAACTGTAGGTAGCACGGACTTTACAGCAATTGGTGCTGCTAGTAACGCAGTAGGTGTTGTATTTACTGCTACTGGTGTAGGTTCAGGAAACGGCAAGGCTGTATCTGGATTTACTAAAGTAGAAAGCGGTTCTTACACACAGCCAGTTCTTTTGACATCAACTAACTCAACTGTTGTTTCTAATGGATTAGTGACTGTTACGTTAAGTAATACGTTATCAGTTGGAGATAAGGTTGTTGTTGTGGACAAGGGAGGAACTGAATTAGTAAACGGTGATATATACGAAATAGCAACAGCTTCATCTTCTGCCTTTGCGTTTTACGCACCTATATCGGACGGTACTGGTTTAGCATTAAAAGTTATCAAGGAAGTATCTGTTGGTGGTGGGTACAGCCATATGCCAGCTCCATCGTTTGGTACTTACCATAATGGTCGTCTAGCAGTACCTTATAATTATACAGTAAATGCATCTGACAACTCGTTCACAGCAAGGGATGCATCGGATGAAATACTTATATCAAACGGTTTCGACACAGATACTTACGATACAGCATTTAATCAATTTACTTTAAATGCAGGAAAAGCTGACTTTGTTGTTGGAATGAAATCCTTTTCTGAAGACAAACTAATAGTCTTTAACAGAAATAGCATCTATGCTATTACAGGCACAACTAATCTATCTAACTCTACACAATCCCTAATTACAGAAGAAATAGGATGCGTAGCGCGAGACAGCATAGTCCAAGTGGGCGATGTAATAATGTTCCTTTCCGACAACGGAGTATATGGTGCTAATTTCCAAGATCTGTATAACCTAAGAGGTAATGATGTCCCGTTAAGCGAAGCGATAGACGCAACTATACAAGGCATAAACAAAGACAATGCTAGTAAGGCAGTTGCAGTTTACTTTGACAACAAGTATTATATTGCTGTACCAGTAGGTGTTAATGCTACAAAAAACAATACTATATTGATTTTTAACTTTTTGAATAAACAATGGGAAAGCATTGATACCTGCGATAATGCAAATTGGGATATTGAGAATTTAATTGTATCTGGAGAAGGTTCTAATAGATCTTTATACGCAGTAAACTCACTAGGCGGTGTTCATAAGGTTGATTCAAGGACTGACGGAAACGATGTTCTTTCTGTTGGAGATTATCAAACACTAGGTTCAGTAAACGCTGGAAGCTTTGTTACTGGAGAATATTACCAAATCGAAGCAGCAGGCAACACTAACTTTACATCAGTAGGGGCAGCCAATAGCGTTGTCGGTACTGTATTTATTGCTACTGGTGCTGGCTCTGGTACTGGAACAGCTCAATTATTATCAACTATAACAACAGTTCCGTACAGCGGAGATATTACCACAAGGCAATACATTGCTGGAACAATAGATCGCAAAAAATGGAATAACTACGAGATGTTTATTGAATCATCCGAAGAAAACATTGCTGACTTTGATGTAACTGCTATTACGGAAAACTTTGACACAACCACAAATTTGGGTAGCATATCTACATTGACAGGTTCTACCTTGGCTGCTAATTCAGAGCTATCCCTACGTGGTAGAATAGGTAATAAACGAGGCTACGGATTTCAATTTAAAATAAACAACACAACGGGGCGACCTAAAATCAAAACTATTAAAGTTGCTGGAACTCAGCAATACAACACATAAATACTATGGCTGTATTATCAAAAGGAACTACTTACTCTGACGGCGGAACAGTTACGTCAAGCAATCTAAATGCATTAGTGGATAGTGCTACATTCGTAGCAGGTGCTACGGACAGTTCATCTACGACATTATCTGGCGGTGCTATTATCGTAAAAGACTTAGGTATTAGTACAGCTAAGTTAGCAAACACTTCTGTTACGACAGCAAAACTAGCGGCAAATTCTGTTACTTTGGCAAAGCTTGCTACTCAAGCGGATCAGACTGTACTGGCTAATGTATCTGGCGGCACAGCAGTACCAACAGCAGCCACTATTGTTGGAGACATACTACTAGATGAAAGTTCATTTAGCTCTAATTCTGCAACCAAAGGTGCTACGCAGCAGTCAATTAAGTCATATATAGCTAATTATGCGCTTACTCATAGCGGTGCTACGGGTACTTTTAGTTCTAGTACAAGTTATGCTGATTTAAACTTATCATCAGTCGTTGGAACTAATCGCGCTATGGTTATCATGGAAGTATATGATGCCAATGGTGCTTCTGCTATTTCATTCCGAACAAACGGATCTACCCTTTCCGTAGCAAACGCTGATGGTAGCACGGCAAACGGAAGCTCTACAGTAAAACTAGATACTAGCGACAACGGCGGAACTATTGTTGTTGTAACGGATACTGGAGGGATTGTTGAGCATAAAGCTGACGCTTCTATTTCTGGAGTTAAATATACTATTCAGGCGTATCAAAGACTTCTCTAATTAATGGCGATTACATCAAGTCAATTTGAGGTTATTGCGGAAGAAGCAGGTCTAAGTGTAGAAGAGCTTCAAGAAGCAATTGACAACAATGAGTTAGTTTTAGACGAAGATAATCTTTCTTTGTCTTTACCTGATGGAACGCCATACCTAGATGATATCCCTGTTGAGCCAAGCACTCCGTATGAAGCCAGATTTGACCCAGAAAACGAAGCTTACGATCCTACTGATTACCAAGAGTTAATAAGGCAACATAAAAGAGCATCAAATGCCAAGAGAAGGCATTTGCAAGCCCTTGATAAGGGAGACTATGATCTCGCTGAATCCCAAAGATTAAAGTACGAGGAGGCTCGTTTAGCCTACGATGCAGCAGACAAAAGACCTGATTCTGACTCGTTTGACGATGAGCCTAGACCTTGGCAACCAATCGAAAAGGTAGAAGCTCCTTCAAGAGAAGACGAAAGAGTCGTATATAGTCGTGGATCTTTTGAAACAGATGAAGACTTTGCTTTTAATGATGCAGTAAATAATCACATAGATGGTCTATATGATGAAATAGCAAACATTGAAGACGAAGATGAATACAATGATGCTGCCGACAGATTAGAAGATTACTTAGATTCAAACGCTTTTGATAATGAAATGCAGAGTCTATATGGTGATGACTCTGATGACAATGACCTTTTGTCTGGCTCTTACAATGATTACATAGATTCATTGAATCAAGAGGATACAACAGGTGTGGTAACAGAAGAAGAAACGGTTACGGAAGAACCTGAGGAAGAAGAAACGGTAGAGGAGGACTTAGTATTAACAGAAGAAGACGATGAGGTACTAAGTGAAATTGAAGATGAAGTACAAGAGGATGATGACGTTTTTGTGCTTCCTGACTTTGAAGTAACTGCGGACAGGTTGACTGACGAAGAAAGAGAGCTTGAAGAGCTTGGAGAAAAATTATCAGAAACCTCAACAGATGTACCATTAACTCCTATTGACATGGGTGATCCCCTTGTTGATGCTTTTCCTGAAAATGCATTTACGGATGTTTTGCAAGAAAAGCCTTTTGACCAATCAAAGATTGATGAGATTTCAAATAGATTTAAAGGTACTAGGTTTGATTTTAATCGATGGTTAGCTTCAAATCCACAAACACAAGAAGGTTTATCAAGTCTTGTTAGAGAATTTATTACTCCAGAGGGAATAATTGATATAACCAAGAAGGATTTATTTTTTGATAAGTTAGCTAATTATCTTACAGAAGGCGGACTAAATGATTTAAATGCCTTTCAGGGTTCGGTTGCATTTTTAGAAGGATTAACAAACAGTAATCTTATTGATGTTCCATTTGCTGGTACAGCAATCAGCAACCTTTACGACAAAATCATTACTCCAGAAACTCAAGCTAAGGTTCAAGATTTTTTGCCTAGCGATAAAACTAAAGCAGCTCTTGGATTAGCAAGCGCACTTACTGGTGTCGGAGGAGAAGCCATGCTTGGTCTTAGTTTGATAGACACTCTTACTAGCGATGACCCAGCTTTTGCTACAACGGCAGGAACTATTGCGGATACTTTATTTTCTGACCCAACACTATCTAGAGCAGTACAAGAAGGATTGCCTCCTGCTCAACAGCAACAAAGAGAACAATTAGCTGATTTTTATGAGGCTTTTGGATTTGAAAGAGGAGGAGATTTAATCACAACCACTCTTTCGGATGAATACAACCCATTGACTGGACAGTATGAATCTCCAGCAGACCCTAGCGTTCTTAATTCACTAAAAGAAATAGCATCAAGGACTGGTCAAACAATAGAAGGAGTTCTAGATACTATTGGTTTTGAAGGCTCTAAGCTGTTCGGATCAAAGCTTAATCAAGCAATACTAAGCTCACTTACTGGTAATCCAGCTTCAGGCATAATAGCGGGTGGAATTACAGATATATTGACACCAACTGGTCAAGACTTATCTGATTACTTGTACGGCAGAGGTATAGACCCAACTCAACTTTCCCCTAGCGACATAAGCTATTTCAGGGGAGATGGTGGTTTTGACGAAAATCTAGCATCTCAGTATTACAATCCAGTAACAAACACATACGATTTACCTGAAGACTTTTATAGCAGTCAAGACCCAATACTTAATAGAATAATAAGTGGAGAACTTTCTTTTACTGATGCTCTCGGCGAGATTGGATCAAATACTCTTGGAGGTCTTGGATTAGATACAGGCAGTAATACTGGCGAATCATATATTGATAGTGACGGAACACTTGTTCTGCCTGATTTCGAGGTGACAACACAGTTGGACAATCCAGCACCACCCGTAGCACCAGTAACGCCAGTAACACCCGTAGCACCGCCAGTAGCACCGCCCGTAGCACCAGTAACAAATACAAGCACAGACACGATTGATATTTTTGATGTCAATATAGACGACAACATTTTTGATTTAGGCGAGTTTTCCGTTACGACTACTGGTTTTGAACCACGAGAACCAGAATCTCCACTTCCTAACCTTGGGATATTTCCTGCTTATGAAAACGAAGGCGGTACTGGTATTTTTACTGGTACAGAAACTTTTATAGGAGATCCATCAGATGATGTAGTTATTTTTACACCTGAAATCCCAACAACCGAAACAAATCAAGACATTACAACCCAGCCCGTTGACGGATCTGGTACAATTAATACTAATACTATGGCAACACCCGCACAAGAAGGAGCTGGATATGATCCAGCTTATGAATTAGCTAAATTACTGGTCGGCGCAGAGGCGGCTGAAACATTTAGAGGTAAAGGACTAGCATCAGGAGATTTGCAGTCCCTTGTAAATCAATATCAATCGAATGTTGAGCAAGCATCTTTTGACAGAAGCGCAGCCTTAATAGGTAGCGATCAAGATTTGCGAAACAGATTACGTAGCGGTCAACGCGCAAGCGATGTAGCCCTACTAGGAGATCAAGGACAAGCGTTTGCTGAAGGCGTACGTGGTCTTGATCCGACATCTCAGGCATTACTAGGTCGTCAGACCGAACTAGCTAATCGTTTATACGATGAGGCTGCTGGTGGTTTGTCACCTGAGCGTAGCATGGATGCTGCGGAAGCCGCATTTGCTTCCCGTGCAGCGCAAGGTCGCTCTCGCGATGAAAGTTACGGAGCTGCTAATATCTTAAACCGAGAAGGATTTAGGCAACAAGCAGAGCAACGAGCGCAACAAGCTGGTGCTAGAGGCTTTGATATGAGCCGTGCTATGAGCCAAAACATACCTTCTATGCTATTAGGTCAATCCAGCTCAGGAGTTGGTGCTATTAGTCCAGTATTTAGTGCTGCGGATGCTGCTAATCTTTCGTTCCAGAACTATACACAGCAACAGAATTTTGCCGCCCAAGAACGTGCTAGAGAAGTTTATACTCAACAGTTCAATCGAGCTGCGGAACAAAATGATCTAAGCGGGATGGAGCAAGCTGCAAATGTTCTTAATCAAATAAATCAAGGATTCGGTGTAGCAGAACAAGGAGTTGACTTTCTAAAAAATCTTCCTAGTAATGTAGAAACAATAATTGATGCTGGAAAAGATGCTGTTGGTTCTATATTCGGAGGAGACGATACTGATGCTACGCCAGTAGGAGATTTATCATTCAATGACTTTAATGCAAATACTGGAGGTCTTAACCTAAATCAACCTTCTACGCCATTGACTACTGGCTTTGAAACGGTTCAGAGCGGTGCATCAGGAGGAGGATTTGGTCAATACGGAGGTGGTTCTTTTGGTCAAGAAGTATTAGGGAGCGGTTCAAGCACGCAACTAACTACTGGCTTTGAAGGATTAGATAACTTGCAGAACATCAATGAGGTTTTATCACTTCTTAATCCAACAATAACTGGTGCTGAGGGATACATTAATCCTTATGATAGCTATGGTGCAGATGATGTATTTAACAACTCTGGTAGTGCTAATCTTACTGGATTCTTAGGTCAACCAGTATCAAGCCAAGGTAGTTACTTTGGAAGTAATTCTTTATCACTATTTTAATTAAAAAGGTATGGTACAAATAAATCAAGCAATGTTGAATCCTTCCAGTATTGGAAGTATAAATTATTCTCCTGCTACGACTGCAACAGTAGTTGGACTTCAGGCTGTAAATCAAGCTAAATCTCAAAAGAATGCACGAATACGGCAAAGCCTAAAAGAAGCAGAAGCCAATAGGAATCTTTCTAATCAAGCACAAGCCTCTTGGACAGCCGCCGTAAATGAAAACCCAGAACTAGGTGCTACGATTGAACTTGCTCCAGAAGCAGTAAAAAAGGCTTTTAAAAAAGTACAAAGCGGTAACGGTGGAGTTGCTGACAATACTTTGATTGCTGGATATTTTGGTGCAGTAGACGCAGAAGCGAAACAAGCAGCAGCTAGAAGCAATGCTATACGTCTTAATCAACTGGACTTAGCAACCAAAGAAGCTCAAGCAGTAAGCGCGCAAGCTCAAGCACGTGTCGACCAAGTTGGTGCTACGCCAGAAGCTATAATAGCCCAAACACAGGCTGACAGGGCATTGAAACAAGCTCAAACTGATCAAGCTCAAGCTGAAGCACTTTTAGCTATGTCTAAGATACAAGGCGGAGGATCACAACAGGCAATGATAAATGCTATTGCTAATCCGCAGGCGGCTATGAATACACCGCCAAAGGGAGTAGCAAGCGTTCTTCCAGAGAATATTCCTACACCTGCACCAACACCTACGCCTGCACCTACACCTGCACCTGAAACATTATCTGAAGTTGAGACAATACGATTACTTGAAGAAACTCCTCTTTCTCCAACTACTGTTACTGATACTGAAACTGGAAAACAGTTTCTTCAATCAGCGGACGGAACTCAAAGAGCTGCTGTTCCTCAAATAAAAGATCCATCTGGAAAAATTGTTAGTGACAGTTCTAATCAGATTGCAGTAACGCCACAAATAGTAAATAAAGTAGCAGTTGAGTCTGGAGAGGACACGGCTACTGTTGAACAAACATTTACAGCTCTAAATGATTACAATAAACTAAAAGATGATTATGTAGAAAGAGGTATAAATACTAATAAACCCACATTATCCCAACGTATAGCACAACTTGTAGCTGTTGGCGTAGATTTCAAGGAAGCAAGACAGACTGCTGAAGAAGAAGTAAAATCTGGAATATTGGCGCAAGATCTTAGCGTAGAAGATAAACAAAAAAGAGAGGATAAGTTTGTTCAAGACTTTGATGGTGTACAAAGCGGATTGCGTAACGCATTAGCACTAAATGCACAATTAACTGGCATAAGTGATCAACTAAAAGACGAAATAGGCTACAGTACGGTTAAACTTGCTGCCGCAATACAGAATACTGTTAGACTAGATTTTATTAAGATTCCTTTTCTTCCAAATAAAGATCCAAGAGAAGTTGAAATAAAATTGCAAAGACTTATAGCTGATGCTACGCTAGGTAAAATTGATCAAATGAAAAAGACAGCATCCGAAATGGGTGGTTCTGGAACTGGTCTAGGTCAAGTGTCTATTGTTGAAATTGATTTGTTAAAAAATGCTCAATCCAGTCTTTCTATTAATTCATCCCCTGATGTATTAAAACAAAATATTGATCAGTATATGTATTACAAAAATACATCCGTTTACTCCTTGTACCAGCAGGCTGTATCAAAATATGGAGAAGCATTAGCCCTAAGCATGATGGGTAACAACAAGGATCAACTAAATAGAATAGCCGAAAGAATAGAGTATTATGAAACAAATACAGATTTTGGTAAACAAATGGTAGCACAAAGCGGAAGCTACGCGGACAGAAGTAAAGCTCCGTTATCTAGGAACATTAGATCAAATAACCCATTACCGCAAACAAGTACATTACCGATAAATCCTAGTAATATAGGAATGTAATTATGGCTCTAACCAACACCTACACAGTAGTTGATCCAGCATCTAACTACGAGTTTAAATACTCATCCGATGCTAAACCTACCCTGCAACAGTCATTTGAGATTGTTGAGGCTGGTAAAATAAAAGCTCAAGATTTATTACAAAGCGGTAGATTTACCGAAGATCCTTTGGGTAATGAGCTAACAACGGACGAGGCATCTAGGAAATTATCTGACCTAACAGCCCTGTTAATTGGAGTTGATAAAAGTTTAGTAAGCACAAATTCAGCATTAAGTAAACTAGACAGAATGGAGCTAGGTATGCGACCTACTGCTGACATGAAGTTTAAGTTCCTGAAAGAAAGGTTCGGAGAAAATAACCTACAAGCAGTCAACGCTGGGGGAACTTACAGGTTCTTGATTAACAAAGGCGATGGTTATGCGTTTGCTAACGAATATGGTTTTGACGCAGGTGATTTGACTTCTTTTCTAGGAGCATCCGCCATACCCGTTTTAGGCTCTGTTGCTGCTATTGCCGCTGCACCATCTTTGCCAGTAGTTGGTACTGCTATGGCTGCTGGAGGAACTACTTCGGCTGCTACAACCGCTGCGGTATCTGGTCTTGGTTACTTTGGTTCTGCCGTAGCACAGGATTCCGTCATATCAATGATGGATAAATCAGAAGTTAATTTTAACGAAATACTATCAAGACGAGGAAAAGAAGCATTAATTGCTGCTCCGCTTGAGTTTGGATTTCTTAGAGCCGCTCAGGGTATAAGAGGGCTTGCAGCTCAGGGTGGAGACGATGTTACTAGAGCATTGAATAGTTCCGTAAACTCTCTTAACAAAGAATTTAGAACTAAAATACAAGTAGCAACTGGCGGTAGAAACAACTTAGACGGCATAGCAGCAGACCAAGCTGCTACACAAAATAGCCCTGCTATGATAAAAATGATGCAGCGCAATGCCGAAGAGCTTGAAAAAATAAATAACGCTATGATTTCTGGTTCTACCAGACCGATAGAAGAAGTCCTAGAACAGTCATCCTCATTCTTAAAAAGTAAAATTGATAAGCTAAGGGCTAGTGCGGATCAAGCAGACAGGTTGTTTGCCCAAAGCCTTGAGAATGTATATCAGACTCAACTAAAAAGAATAGGTGGAGTCAGAGAAAGTTTACTGCGAGAGCCTATTGGAAAAAACATTCAGTCATCTGCTCAGGCAGGATTCAATGCCGCACGTACTCAAAAAAGAAAACTTTACGAAAGAGCTAATGCATTAGCCGATGAAGAAGCTTTAGTTTACTCAATCCCTGAAGTTCTTCGTGCTATGCGATCTGCTATCAGAGAAGGAGGAATAGGGTTAAAAGATATAGACGAAGGTGCTATGGCGGCATTTATGTCTTCGGTTGAAAAGGCTGGAATTACTGACGCTAAAGTTCTGGAGTTCCTGAGAGGAACAGGTAAATTTGAAAAAGATTTCTTTACTAGCGGAAAGTTTGGCGAAAGAAAATTGCTAGAAAGCATGACTTATCGACAGCTTGACGATATTATAAAAAAATATACTGACAGGGCTGATTTCTCAAGGGGCATTGCCGCTGGAGATATAGATAAAGATTTTGCAAAACTAATGCGTAAAAAACTAGCAAGAGTTAGGGATAAGCGTTTATTTGAAGGCGGAACAGGCAAACCATTGAATGAAACTGGTAAGGCTGTTCGCGATGCCAATAAGTTTTACAACGACAAGTACGGATTATACCTTCGACCTGAAGTCAGACCATTAATACAACCAACATTTGGTTCTTCTTTTGGAAACTCATCTGGAGTAAAATATTATCAAGCCACACCGAAAGAGTCCCTAGCAAAAGTATTAGCGGACGAGACAAACCTAAAAGAGTACCTGAAGGTATTTCCAGATACTCCAGCAGGTAATGCCGCTAAGGAGCAATCATTAAAACAAATAAGAACAGCTTACTTAGATGACATAGGTTTTAACGGAGTAGTAAAAGTTGGTCAATCGTTTGGTTCACCGAAACCAAGCCCAGATATGCTCAAGGCATTATACGGAAAGAACTTTAGGCTGAAAGAACAAGCATTGGAAAGTCTTTACACTTATGCCAAGATGACTGGCAAGCAAGTTCTAGAGGTAGACGATGCTGCGTTTAAGGCTATACTAAAAGGCGGAACACCAGCACAAATAAAGAAAGCAAAGGAAGCTGCTGAAGCAGCAATTGATAGAGCCAAAGAACTAGATGATATTGTTTCCAATAAATTAATAGACGATATTATCAATGGCGGTAAAACAGGTTCTTATTCAACCGAAGATGCTCTTGCTGCTATTGGTTCTTTGTTTAATGTTAAATCAACTGAGAAGTTAAAACAATTTATAGTCTCAGTAGAAAAAACTAGCGGGAAGGCTGGTCTTAACAGTCTTCGTAGAAAATTAAACAATGAGTTATTAGAAATGGCTCGCCCAAAAGGTGGAAAATTTCCTAACGTAGGAGGTAGACCTTTGTTTGACGGAAAGGAACTACTAAGAGTTCTTGAAAAACCAAACGTAGTCAGGGTAGTAAAAGAAGTCATGGGCAAAGAATACCTTGAAAACATGAAAAATTTAGCACGCGTAGTAGAATATAGCACGCCCAAGTTTAGACAAGCTGGCATTCCAGGACTTCGACCCGTCATTAGCTTAGGTGGAGATAGAATTAATATGACTAATGTTATTACTGATTTACCTGCGGCTATTGCAAGACTTGCTTACGGAAAAATGGCTACCACAAAAGGCATACAGAATCTATTAATAAAACGAGGCAAGGATCAAGCATCCAAAGAAGCCGCAGCATTACATTTTAAAGAAATGATTCCGTACCTTACTCTTACAAAGGACGGAATCAAGTCAATGCTGGAATACGGCGACTATGATCCTTCTGCTACAATCGAGCTAGAAAGAAGTGCTGCTATAATCGGAGACGAAAATAAAAAACGTCAAGGATTAGGGATTCGTTAAAGTTCTTCCTGATCCATGATGTATTCAATCCCTTCTCTTAGGGAGTTCCGTTTCTCGTCATACGGATAGCGAACCAAGGTGGTCAAGTTATCACCTATATCTACTGATACAGAACCGTCCGATCTTTCGGTAAAGTTAATGTTTAACTTTTTTCTTCCGATAAAATCCAGCAACTTATCTGCTGGTCTAGGCGGAAGAGTGTGCTGGTATCGTTCGCAATACTCATCACCTTCTATTAGTTCTCCTGCATACGTGTCTTCAAAAGATCCACTTGCTGTTACACGCAAGACGATCTCGTCCTTATTCATACTGACGGCTGTGCCATCTGGGTATATATATTTTTTTAGTTTTATGTCTTCCATAATAAAGTAAGAAGGGAGTCCATAAGCGAGACAATGACGAACCCGTTGGGGGCGTTACCGCTACCCCACTCCCTAAGTTTAAAATATTCTGCCAGTTGAGTTGTCAAATATAAAAGTTCCTAGCTCGTCTCGTTCTCCTTCTCTGTTTTTTACTAAACTATACGTTAGTTCTATATATGGTTTTCCAGATTTGTCAATACGTCTACTCTTGGCAATATCGTGATTAGATGGGTACATCATCAAAATAATGTCAGCGTCATTCTCCACATCGCCAGAATCCTTGAGGTCAAACACCGATAGTTTACCACGTTTAGCACCCTCACGATTAACCTGCGCTAGTAATATAACTGGAACGTCAAGCTCCATAGCCATTTGCTTGATGCTATGACTGACTTCTGCTACACCATCGCACTTCTGCAACTTGCTGTTCCAAGGTATAAGCTGTAAATAGTCTATAACTATCATGGATATGTTGTGCTTACGCTTTAGATTCCTGCACTTACTACGTAGGTCTGATATATCACGTACGGTATTATACACATATACTGGAGACTCAGCAATTTTCTTTGTTGCGGCTCTGATAGGAGCAAATGCTTTCTTCTTATCGTCACTCTGATTAGCTTCTTCTATGTTAGCGCAAGCAGAGATTTGCGTCATACGCTTGTATATTTGCTCTGACGGCATCTCTAAAGAGAATATAGCTACACCCTTTTTATCACGTATGGCTGATCGTAGTGCTATGTTTAATGCTAACTGCGACTTGCCACAACTGGTAGGTGCTGAGATAACCATGACTTCGCCCTTGCCTATGCCGCCTTCGTTGAGCTTTCTGTCGAGGTGGTCAATGCCAGTCTTAATATTCTCTGGCTTATACGTTCCGTTCTCCATCTGCTCAAGACGGTCAACAAAAGAAGAACCCACGTTACCCAGCGATACATCTTCGGAGTCTACTCCATTGATCTTGTTTATCTCTGACTCAATAAAAGACTTTGCGTCCTGTGCATCAGCACCACGCTCAATGCGCTCGATAGCAAGCTTTGAAGATCTTAGTAAACTCCTAGCATCGCTACGCTCACGGACAATCTTTGCGGCACTTATAGCCTGTAAAGATGTAGCACAAGCATCCATGATGCCATATATAAACGGCATACCGCCAATGCAATCAAGCCGATCTTTCTTGCGAAGATGCTCACTTATGTTAAGCTCGTTGATTTCATCGCCCTTATCCGATACTGCTTGAATAGCACCGTATAAACAAGAGTTCTTCTCATCGTGAAAATCATTCTGGCGAACGACTTGGCTTACTAGATCAAATGTCTCTGCACCATCTGGTAAAAGACATGAGCATAATACTATACGTTCGGCTTCTTCATTACTCTGTGTTTTTATCGTTTTCGTCATTGTTTGTTTTTCCCAGTATGTTTTTTATAACTTGCTGAACACCATCTACGATGATCAATGCAGGTTTTTTGCAGTCCCTACGATTTATGGAATCGAGGAGAGTTTCTATGGATTCAATTTTATGGAGTATTTCTTTAGTTGTGTCAACCATTATTTATTTTTTTCTTCTAAATATTTTTTTGCGTTAGTCTGTGATATTTTATATACACATCCGCACGATTTGCATTTCATTCTAGAGCTTTTTATTCCTTTTCCAGAGATATAATTACCGTATTTTTGTACTTCTTCGCTACCACACCTTGGGCAACTCCAAGGATCTTTTCCGTTTAGAACGCCAACATGGGTTTTGGGATCTTGTGACTTAGATAGTTCTTCATAAACTTGTTGCAATATCTTTACATCATTAGCGCAATAAGTAACCATTTTTTTCATGGATTTACTGCACTTGTGTAGCACGATATTCTTCCATAGGTCATAACCAGTTGCTATCTTGCCAGTTCCCAAAAGAAACTTAGCTATATAATCAAGCCTGTTGGAATTAAAATTAAATTTAGAACGAGCCATTTTCAAAGTATCAACTGTCTTTACGTCAATTGGTACTTCGTATCCATGCTTTAAGCAACGAGTTCTGAACCATTTCATGTCAAACTTGTCACCATTGTGTGCTACAAGTTCATCCACATTACTCAGGACATCCAGAAATTCTTTTATAAGTTTTTTGTCGCATCCATTTTTCCAAGACAGACTATGTACTTTCTTTTCGTTTTCCCATTTGTAGCATATACAGATAATAGCACGTTCCTGTATAATGTTTTCATGCCCTATGTTTAGTTTGTAGCCAGATCGCCAAAAGAAACCAATGTTTGGACTTGTTTCTATATCCCAGAATAATCTATTTATTTTTGGTTTTGGCATAATTTTTAAAAGGTTGCCTCACCCCTATTACGTTATAGGGGCGAGGACTTTAGGGCAGGGCGTAGCAGTATTAATGTCTGCTAAAATGGTTCGGAAGCAATCTCTACATCTGACTGCTTGGTGCTAGATGAAGATTCTCCCCATCCAAACATTTTCTTACCGTTTCCAACATAGGTTTTTTTGACACCATTCTCTCGATCTTCCTTACTCAGGGATTGATTGACAGAGGCATCGTTGCCGTACTGGTCTGGTTCATCATTTACCCAAACGTCAAGACTAGCGTAAGTTCCTTTTTTACCTTCGTAAAACTTACTCTTATCTAGCTTCTTTACGTCTACATTTAATGTAATTAGTCTGCTCATTATTTTAACTTAGTTTTATTTTTTGGTTATTCTTAGCTTCAATGACGTTGTTCATTTTAGCGGTTGATGATGGAATCTTCTTCCAAAGTGTAGCAAGCTCTTCCATGCTATTGCATTTATCAATTGCCTCGATAGCTTGTTGAGCGGGCATAGCCGCTTCTTTAGGTCTTTCAGCCTTACCATGAGTGTTGATAGCATCAGCATCTTTCTCATTGTCGATAGCAAATAAGTTACCCAATGCTCGCTTGAGGCTGTAAGATGCGGTAGATCCAGAGATCTGAGCTGAATCCATTCCTTTCTTGGACTCACTATGCATAGCCCAATGTTCTGCGCTGATAGCATCATCTGACTCGCAATCAAGTAATTGCGCGGTGGTCACGTTAAACATGAAAGTTCCACGCATTTCAATACGATCAGTACATACAAGTGTTACTGACTGCTCCAGCATGATAGGCTTTAACGCCTCTAGTATATCTTCGGCACTACGATAGTTGTATTTTCCGAACGAGTTCCTTTGTCCCTTTGGAGCTTTTAGCTCGCTCTGGATAAAAAGAAGTTTTTGTTTTATATTAATTTGTGTCATTTTTTATGGATTGTTTATATAGTTCAGTTCTATCTTTTGCATTGTCACATCGCATAATACAGTCCATATCGAAACCAATGTCAAGTAAAATCTTTATTTGTTCTGATTTTTTTTTGACTGCAAATCGTTTGTACAATTGCCTGAATCCAACTGGGTGTAGTACGTCTAGGTTTTCTCTTTCAAGATACAATGCCATAGCACGGAGAATAGAAGGATATTTATCTGGACTGGTGCTACATCTTGTCTTGAGAAAGTTCTCTAGTTTACCCAGCAAACTGTTGCCGACTCTAGATATTACGCCACGTACCATTCCAGTCTGGTGGTCGTGGTCAAGTACCCAATCGTTAGTCTTTTGTTTAGTAATCGGACAAACGCCAGTCTTGGGTTTGTTCCTTTCTCTAAACTGTTTTATTAAACTCTGCGGCAAGTAAGTCATTTTATTTTTTCTATGTTTAGTATTTGTCCAGATCCACCACGTTTAAAGCGACATCTACCGTCCTTCTCTGGTGCTACTTTTAGCAAAAGACGAATAGCATCCTTTTCATTATGCGCCCATTTTATGGCGGCACTTGTGTTGCTTTCTGGCGGCAAATCATCGTGCCGAAAGGTTATGTAGTATTGATTCATTGGTATATAACTGTGAAGCCCTCGCCACCCATGACTGGTATGACATTGAAATCAATCCACTCATAGGCTTCATCGGCAGTCATGCCTTGCTTCTCGAATGCCTCAATCATTTTATTGTGGTCATAAAGCAAAAAACCCCTGTGGTCAACGCCAACTACCGCATCATCCAGTCCGTCAAAGCGGATAGCTTCAGGGTCAGCCCATTCTAGGTAATCATCAAGTTTTGGGTTATTTAAGTACATAATTACATTATTAATATTATTGATTCATTTACCTTTTTCTAAATGTTTTTTAACCTTTTTAACTCGATCAATAAGTGTGCTTTTAGAAATATCATAGTCAACTGCTATGTCATCCCAGCACTCACCTCTACGTTTTCTTGCCATAGCATCCAAGGTAATACCTATGTGCTGATCCAGTCTTAAAGGAGTTCTTCCACTTACTTTTCTTTTCTCCTCGTTTGCATTGTCAACGGCTTCAATAGCTTCTGCCTCTGCCATGATTTTTTTCATCTTGGACTGCAAGCCGTTAAAATAATTTACTGCGTCTGAATACATATTGTTACTCATAATGATACCTCCATTTCTTCGTCTAATGATTTTTCTTCTGCTATTTTTAATTTAACTTCTTGGTGAATAAGATCCACCTTTATGCGTGCTAGATCATTTAACACTTGTACCCAATCATCCGAAGTTTTACCACTTGCGGTATTACTATCTGACTGTTCTGCTTTTACTAAGCATGATGAAACTGCTAACATTGCCGATTCAGCAAGATCAATAGTTAATATTTTTTTAATTACTTTGTTCATTTTATATATGTTTGTTTAATAGGTTGTATTGAAAATAAAAATCCCTTGCGGCTTTTGCCATAGAGATGCCTCGATCTTTCATCATGTTAGACCATTTCTTTGGATAAACATTACCAGTAACATTACAAACACATACTGAGTAAATGTCTGGAATAAAACCAAGATCTTCTATATTGTTTAGCATATCTGCTTCGATAGCAAGCTGATAACAATCGCTGTCATAAAACTTTCCTCTGTTCTTTGCCGAACAATCACGAAACTTGTAATCAAACAATGCTATTCTGGAATCAACAACAGCTATGAGGTCAAGCCTGCCTGCTATTTTCATTTTGTCACAAGCAATTAATCGCTCTGTTTCTATTGGCTTTATGTTATTGTCCATAAAGTAATCCAATATGGGATAAGCAAAAGTGTCGTAAGGACTTTCATCAAGTTCTTCATCATTGATTTTCTTATCAAACAAATCGTATATGTCGCCCTTGAAGCTAGGAATTAATTCCTTAATCCAGATGTTAGCCAGATCCTCTATACGTCCATGCGCCCTAGTTCCGAAATCCCTACTAGGAATAGCATCGCCTGTCTCTGGACATTTAGGTAAGCCCCACATGAGTTCATTTATTTCTTCATACGTAGCATCTGGATTATTACCCTTAAGTTCAATAGCTTTTTTAACACGCCATGTTTCAATAAATGGATTAGGTATGGCTTTTAAGATTGTTGTAACGCTTGGATACATCCAAGGCATTTCTCTAATCTTTGTTACAGTTTCTATTTCTGACAACTTGGGGTTATCTTTGTCTGAATAATCATATATATGCATTATAATTCCTCCTCGTCTTCCTTTATTTGTACTAAACGGACTGTTTTACCAGTAAAATCGCATTTTGTTTTTCCTACTTCTTCAAGTAAACCTGCTTTTATAAGTTCAGTTATTCTAGGTCGCACTTGGTTCATCTCAAAATACTCAAGTTTGTTTAAAACCTGTCTATCCGTCCAAGGTCTTGAACACATTGAAAACAATATGAATATGTGTTTTGCCCTTTTGGACAATTTAAGTTTATCTTCCTTGTAAGCCTTTATAGAGTTTTCGTGTATCATAATATTATTTAATTAGGGGTTATTTCGTCTTCGATAGCCCATTCAATGGTATCCCATGAGATCCCATAATTAGCATCGTGTTTTCTTTCAACATGATCGAGTACATTTTTAACCTGTTCATCGGTTAATGTAACACCCATAGCTTCGGCTTGATGACGGACATCTTCGTGATTCCATACAATTGCGATTTCGTATTTCATATTATTTATTTGTTAGTGGTTAGTATGATTAGAATTACTGTCTCTCAAATCGTTTATGTCAACAGTTAAATTTTGTTTATTATTATATTTATTTATTTTATTATTATTATTAACTGGTATTGGTTTTCCCATCTTGGAAAATCGGTAGATGATTTCGTCACACGGTCTGTACCACTTTGTTCGGTCATAATTTTTCTTGTTATAACTCCCAACAACGATAGCACCTTGCTTCTCCAATGACTTCATTGTGATCCATACCTGCTTGCCTGTAATGAATGGTAAAGCTTTTGATATAACAGAGGCAGATCCATACGTCCAGTAATGCCCATCCTTCTTGTTTTTATCATTCTCCCTATTCTTTAGCCACCAAAATATAATGTACTCAAGTAATATAGCTTCTCTGATGCCGTATTTGATAGCGTACCGCTCGCCAAAATGTATCTTTCTGTTGCTCATTGTTAAATATCGCTACTGGTAAACTGCCAGTTGTCAATGTATTTATTTTATAAAATGAATACATAGATAAAAAAAGAGCCACCCCGTACGAGATGACTCTTTAATATGAACAATAATATAACGATAACAATTAGAATACTTACGAGAAGCAATCTATTTATAACCGTACTGGTAAACTGCCAGTTGTCAAGACCTATAACAAATAAAATTCAAGATTATTTTCTGGTAAATCATTGAGCTTTGGATCGAGATAGCCACCCTTGATCAAATCGTTAGTCTCTGAAAGACACATAGCATTCCAGATGACAGCACCCAGATGATCCTCCGAAGTATCATTAGACATATAAGCCCA
>Ga0181397_1000264_pt1 | contig 19924 bp, 28 predicted proteins | sample 20SPOviralmetaG_FD_130126 | JGI IMG/M metagenome (GOLD analysis project Ga0181397, IMG submission 130126) | Marine viral communities from the oligotrophic San Pedro Time Series (SPOT) site, San Pedro Channel, CA, USA - 20 SPOT_SRF_2011-02-23 | ecosystem: Environmental > Aquatic > Marine > Strait...
AAGCCCTAGACAAAGAACTCTGCGACAGAATCGTTACTGAGTGTGAATACTACAACCCTGAAGATGCCACTATAGGCTCTACTAATAAAACCCAAGACCACCAAGTCAGAAGATCAACCGTAAGATGGGTTGATGCCAAAGATAAAAACTCCATCTTTATCCACGATCTATTAATGGACTACGCAACCTTAGCAAACAGACATGCTTTTGGCGTGGAGATTAATCAGCTACATGAAATCCAATACACTATTTATAATGGAGAACAAGAGGACTTCTACGATTGGCACTTTGATACCTTTTGGGCTAACCCAAGACAGACAGATAGAAAGATAAGCATAACCATACAATTATCTAACCCTGATGAGTATGAAGGCGGAGAGTTCCTTTTTGAAAGGCAACACAACCAACCACCACAAAGTCAACTCAAGCAGAGGGGTACAGTATTAGCGTTTGTTTCGCCGATAAGGCATTGTGTAACACCAGTAACGAAAGGCACTAGAAAAAGCCTTGTAGCATGGATTGAGGGTCCAAAATGGAGATGAAAACATTTATAGAAATAGGAACTTGTGATTTTGATACCTGCTTGCCATTAATAGAAAGTGGTGAGTGGATAGGGGTAATGTGTGAACCTGCACCTACATACTTTAATAATTTAAAGAATATGTGTGCGAATGTAGCTAACAAAGAAAATCTTTTTTTGCAGAATGTGGCTATCACAGATTATAAGGGTCATGTATCTTTTGCTGAGTCTAAGGAAACGGATATACCTGAAAACTTATGGCAAAGAGGTATATCTAGTATTGTTCAAGATCATCACAAGGGAGAAAGGCTTTTTGATCTTGAGGGCAACCAACCTTTAATTAAACAAATACTAGATGTGCCTTGCACAACACTAGACAACCTTATACAGCAATATGACTTAGATTCTATTGATTACCTTAAGATTGATACAGAAGGTCATGAAATGAATATCCTTGATTCTTATACATGGACTATTAAACCTACAATTATAAAGCTAGAACATACACACATAGACGATCAATATCTAAGCACAATGCTTAAAGATAAAGGCTACATTGTCTATACAGAGCAAAGAGATATGTACGCTATTGCATGAAAAAACTTGTCATATCTTTGCTTAAAAGAGCAGATAGAAAAAAAGAGTTCCAAAGAAATAACCTGCTAGATTTTGAATACATTACAGCCATAGATGGTGAATCAAATATATTCAGAGATATACAAGCAAGAAACAACTGGACAGACCCATATAGAAATAGACCACTACAACAAAATGAGGTGGCTTGTTTCTTATCTCACATAAAAGCGTGGCAAAGATGCATTGATCTTAACCAACCAGTAATAGTCATGGAAGATGATGCTTTAATTAATGATCAATGGGATGAAAATTTATATATAGAACTGATTGCTAAACATGACTTTGTGTATCTGCAACGCAACGAAAATGAGCCACAAAATGTTCAAGTTATAGATGAGCAAATAGAAAAGCCATCCTATCCATATAATATGACTGCTTACTGCATTAAACCTAGCAGTGCAAAAAAGCTTATCAATAATGTTAACTATAAAGACTTTATACCAGTAGATGAGTTTCTACCTGAGATAATAAAACAAAATATTTTAGATATTGTTTCTTTAAAACAAGATGCTTGTAATCAAATGCATAGAGATGTTTCATACTCAGACATAGAAAACAACAAACCTTTCCGACCTTATAAAGTTCATGCGGTTACATGCGGAACCGATAGAAAAAAATGCACTTATGTAAATACCAGTGCAAGAAAGTATGGTATTGATCTTGTAAACATAGGAACAAACATAGAATGGGAAGGAACTGATATGTCTGCTCTTGGTGGTGGCATGAAGATAAACCTGATGAAAGATTATGTTAAAGATTTGCATGATAATGACATAGTATTATTTACAGATGCCTATGATGTTTTTTATGCAGACGATCTTGAAACGATTACAGAAAGGTATTTAGAATTTGATACAGAAATAGTTTTTAGTGGTGAGTTATATTGTTGGCCTGATAAAGACTTAGCTGAGAAATTCCCAAAAGCACATACAAGGTTCAAATATATTAATAGTGGTACTTACATAGGCAGAGTAGGTGAATTAAAAAAGTTATTTAACCATAAAAAAATAGAACATTGGGAAGATGATCAGCTATATGTACACAGATGTTTTTTGTATGGTGATTTTAATATATCCATAGATTATGAGTGCTATATATTTCAAACACATTTTGAAGGCACAATTAAGCTAGGAGATCAATTAAACAACCCTGAAACAAAGTGTTGCTCCTGCATCTATCATGGTAATGGGGGGGTAGATACCCAACAGAAGTTTTTAAGCCTTTACAACGCATTTAACAAGCCCACAAGTGCATATTTTATACCACACAACAGAATAGATTACTTATCAGAAGATATGTTAGTTGTAGATTTTATGACACAAGAACAATGCGAAAGGTTAATTGAACTTGCAGACAAACATGGTGAATGGGGTTCTTTAACATATGACAAATTTCCTGCACAAGAAATAAGAATAAAAGAATTAGGATTATGGGAAGAACTAGATAAAACATGGCAAGAAAACATTGTTCCTACTGTTGAAAGATATTGGAAGCCGTTAGAAATGTATGGATTAAGAGATGCATTTGTTATGCGATATTCTTTAGAAACACAAAAAAATTTAAACCTACACCATGATGCTAGTTTAGTTACAGGAAGTATTAAATTAAATGATGATTATGTGGGTGCTGATTTGATATATCCAAGACAAGGAATTACCAACAAAGATGTGCAAGTAGGCAAATGTATATTATTTCCCGGCCAACTAACACATGGACATGAATGTTTGCCTTTGGTGCATGGAATTAAATATAGTTTAACTATATGGTCAAAAAGGTTTCCTGCTGATACAATTTAAACCAATGGTTAATTTTAGGAGAAAAAAATATGGCAGAAGCTAACGAACCAATTTTGACAATAAAGGAAGATGGCGTAGATCATCAGTATAATGTTGCTGAGTTAAGTGATGAGATTAAAGTTTTGTATAACAAGTTATCTGAACTACAGGCTCAACATAAAAAAATCGCAGAAGCATCTGAAGATAATTTAGTTTTACAACAGCATTACATTGATAAAATTAAACCACTTCTTCCTGAACAAGAAGAAGCCAATGACAGCGACAACTCCGAAAGCAAAAAAGGCTGAAATAAGTGCATTAGAGTTGCATGAGCAAATATGTGCAATTCGCTATGAAAACCTAGAGAAAAGACTAGAGTCAGGTTCAGCTAGATTTATTCGCATGGAAGCCATGATATTGGGGCTGTATGCAGTTATTGTTGGAACTTATTTTATGCAGGGGTAATCATGGCAGGACTTAAAGTAATTACAGAACCATCTCAAGAACCAGTAACGCTACAAGAAGTTAAAGAGTATCTTAGGGTTGATGATGCCACTGATGAACGAGTCATAAGACCTTACATTGAAAGTGCAAGAAGATTCTGTGAGGAACATACAGGCAGAGCATTAATGACACAAACATTAACGCTTTTTTTAGATGCTTTTGAGGACATAGAAAACCCCCTATGGGAAGGAACAAGAACTGGACCTTACCTTAACTACTATAAAAACTATATCGTTTTACCAAGATCACCTGTAGCATCTGTAACCCATGTTAAAACATATGATGATGCAGATACGGCAACAACATTTGCAGCTTCTAAGTATTACTTAGACAGCGTAAGGGAGCCTTCAAGGATAGTTTTAAGAACTGGTGAGACATTTCCCACTGCATTGCGTGTAGCAAATGCTATAGAAGTTCAATATGTTACAGGTTACACAACACAATATAATGTTCCTGAGCCCATGCGATTAGGTATTCTCCAACACATTGCCTATCTCTACGAACACAGAGGTGATATGTATGATGCATCGTTGCCCTACCCCCCTATGCTACGATCGCTGTATGCACCTTATGTTATACACAGAGGCATGGGTTCTTCTGCATTAATGAGCATAGGTTAGTATGGCTAACAGTATCGGCAAGATGCGATATAAGGTAAAGGTTGAACGAGCAACCAATACCAGAGATGCAGGTGGTGGCTTATCACAAAGCTTTAATCCTGTGGCTCATGTTTACGCCAATATAGAACCAAAGAATGCTAACAGCACTTATAGACAAGGTATGCTACAAGAAAAAGTTACTCATGAAATCACTATAAGGTACATGAATAATATAGATACCAACAGTAAGATAAGTTATGGAACAAGGTCATTTGCAGTTAATGGTATTATCAATGTAGATGAAAGAAACAGATTCCTAAAATTATTATGTGAAGAGGGAATTGCCATATGAATTTTAAGAATTACAACCAATTTAGAAGAAAACTTAAAAAAAGGTTGATTGTCAATCCAAGACATAATGCAACTGAAGCTGTAGATAGAGGTACAAACCTTGTAAAAAATACTGCTGTAGAAAGCATAATGCAAGGTGGTACAGGAACAACTTATGAAAAGTATAACCCAAGAAGAACTCACACAGCATCATCACCCAACAAACCACCTGCTAATGATCAAGGCTTCTTGGTTAGTCAAATAAGTACCAGTGTAAAAGCACAAGGTGATGGCAGTGTCATAGGTCAAATAATTTCTGCGGCACCTTATTCAAAAGCTTTAGAATTTGGCACGGTTACTATGATTGCAAGACCATTTATGCGACCTGCATTAAATAGAAATGTAAGGAAAATCAGACAGATATTTAAAAGAGAAGGAATTATAACAAAATGAGTGTAGGTCAATTTGCTTTACAGTCTAGTATTTATACAGCACTTAATGTATCTGCAATTACTTCTACGCTTTCCTGTGGTGTTTATGATGAAGTTGTAGAGGGCAATAGTTATCCTTTTATCACATTAGGTGAAGAAACGGTTTCAGACTACAGCACAAAAAATCTTGTTGGTGCTGAAAGCACTGTAAATATACATATTTGGTCAAGATACAAAGGCTCAAAAGAAACAAAGTTAATTATGGACAAGATACATGATTTATTGCATGATGTAAGTCTAACTGTAACTGGTGTGAATCTTATAAATTTAAGATTTGAGTACAGCGACATAATGAGGGACCCTGATGGGATAACTCGGCACGGTGTCATGAGATTTCGTGCAATTACACTAGGTACTTGATTAACTACCAAGAACCGAAGTAATAAGGTGGCAGATGCCGTTTTTTTAATTAGAGGAATCAATACCCTCTTTATTTAGGAGAAGAATATGGCGGCACAAAAAGGTAGTGCAATGCTAATGAAAGTGGGTAACGCAGGTTCACCTGAAACTTTCACAACAATAGCAGGGCTGAGATCAACAAGTCTCACAATTAATAACGAATCAGTAGATGTAACCAACAAAGATAGTTCAGGAAAAAGAACTATGTTGGCGGCGGCAGGGGTTCAATCAATCAGTGTTTCAGGAAGTGGTGTATTCACAGACGGTGCATCAGAAACAACTGTCAAAACAAACGCTTTAGCAGATAGTCAAAATAATTATCAGTTTTTAGTTCCTGACTTTGGTACTTTCACAGGTGCTTTCCAAGTAACCAGTTTAGAGTATGCAGGTGAGTTCAACGGAGAAGTTACTTACAGTATGTCCTTTGAATCAGCAGGTGCTATAACATTCGCAACAGTCTAAGACTATGGCTTGGGAACAAGTTGTAATAAAAACCAATAAAGGCTCTGTCAGAGGTATGATGAAAGGAGATCAATTAGATATTCCTAAAATTCCTATTGGCAAAACTGTAAATGTTAATGGCAAAGATATTCAAGTTGAATCATCTATGTTAGATTGGAGAGACAATGTTTTAAAAATTAAACTTGCAATGGCAAGTACAAAAAAGGAGAAGTCAGATGACAAACCCATTAAAGGGACAGATTAATTTAGATTTAGGTGATAAATCTTATAAAGCAAGGCTAACAGTAGACGCTATCATTCAGATAGAAGATTCAACTGGGTGCGGAATTATTAAATTAGCACAAAATATGTCTGAAGCTGACATAAAAATGAAAGACTTAATATCTGTATTAACACCTGCATTGCGTGGTGGTGGCAACGATCTACAAGAAAATGATGTAAAAAAACTTGTCGGAGAGGTTGGCATTGTAGATAGTGCAAAAGCAGTAGCACAATTATTAACAAGTACATTAACTTCTAATTCAAGCGAAGCAGGAGAAGAAAACCAAAAAAAGGAGTAAAGGTTGATGACCACTTGCCAATTGAAAGATATATGCAGATATGTGTTGGCATGGTGGGTATGCAACCTACCGAGTTTTGGAACTGCTCAGTCATTGAAGTGCATAATGCCATATTGGGATTTCAAGAATTTAACTGTCCCCCAACTGAAGAACCTATGACTTCTGACGGACTTAAAGAACTAATGGAACTATACCCTGACGAATGAGTACTGTAGTTGATACACTAATTGTTGAACTGAAAGCAGAAACAAAACAACTGCGTCAAGGTTTAAGTAATGTAGAAAGACAGTTAGGAAAAACTAATAAAGCTGTAGGCACTAGCATAGTCAGTTTCAGAGGACTAGGAAAAATATTTGCTGCATTAGGTATTCTTAAAATAGGTCAACAAACCGTACAAACAGCAAGAACTTTTGAAGATTTAGAAGCTACACTACGAGCAGTTACAGGTTCAGCCGCAAACGCATCTAAAGCATTTAGTGTTGTAACCGACTTTACAAAAACGACTCCTTTCCAGTTAGCAAATGTAACAGAATCATTTATTAAATTTTATCAAGCAGGCATAACGCCCACTGGTGAAACTTTAACTGCTTTTGGTAACTTAGCGGCAGGTATGGGTAAAGACATTACCCAATTAGCACAAGCAACATTTAACGCTACCACAGGCGAAATGGAAATGCTAAAACAGTTTGGTATTGTTGCAAGATTAGAGGGCGATAAAGTAAGAATGACCTTTGAAGGTCAAACAACGGTCATTGATAGAACTGGTAAGGCTATAGGTGATTTTATTGAAAATCTAGGTGCAACTAGGTTTCCTACAGCATTAGCAGAAAGACTAGCTACCATGTCAGGATCATTCTCAAACTTAGGCGATAAAGCAAGTTTATTTATGAATGAAATTGGGGAAGCAGGACTTTCTAGAGAGCTTACTAAGTTATCTAATTTATTCCAAGAATTGATAGGTAGTGCAGGGGAGGGGGGATTAGCAGATGCTTTAGGTTCTACTCTAGGTGGTGCAGTTGCAGTTTTAACATTTCTTATAGAGAAACTAGATAAGGGATTTAGATTAGTTAAAGAAAAGATAGATGCCGCTAGATTAGCAATTATGAACTTTGATAAGGCTATACTTGAAACGGTTTTATCTTTACAAAAAGGTTTTAATGAGAGTTTACTTGGGAATTTATTTACTGTAGATGAGCAACAAACTATAAAAGATATAAATGCTCTCAAAGAAAGAATATTAAAAGCAACAAGTGGACCAATCACTACTCCTGCAGGTGGTGGTGATGGTGGTGGAGATGGTGAGGAAGAAGGCTCAATAGTTCCACCGTCTGCACAAGAAGGCGAAGAAAAGGTTGATCGTCTAGCAGAATCATTTAAAGAATTGCAACCTATAATAGCTGAAGCTACCAACCAGTTTTCAACTGACTTTGTAGACTCTTTAATGGAGGGAGGTAAGGCTATAGATTCTTTTAAAAACCTATTTAAAGATATGGCAAAACAAATTATTGCATCAGCAATGCAAATGATGGTCATAAAACCAATAATGGATGCTATATTTGGTGCTATGGGATTACCTGTTGTGAGTGGCGGTGGTAAAGCAGGTGGCGGTACAGTACAAGCAAATGTTCCTGTAGTAGTGGGAGAAAGAGGTCCTGAAGTATTTGTACCCAATACAGGGGGAACAGTAATGAACAATATGAATAGTAAAAACGCTATGGGTGGACAACCAATTGTTGTAAATCAATCTGTAAATTTTGCTACAGGTGTAGTTGGTACTGTAAGAGCAGAAGTAACAAAAATGATGCCACAAATAGCAGATGTAACTAAAGGTGCTGTAGCCGAAGCCGCGATGCGTGGCGGTAATTATAGAAAGGCTTTACAAGGTGGCTAAATTAATATCAATGCCGACAAGTCCTAACTTTGTTAGTAGCAATTGGACACTTGTAAGGACAGTAGGAACAACAACAAGTCCATTTACAGGCAAAACAAAGACACAAGAATTTGATGGTGTTTATTGGACTGCAGAAGTTACTTTACCGCGTATGCGAAGATCACAAGCTGTTGAATGGCAATCTTTTCTTTTAGAACTTAACGGCAATGTAAATCATTTTAAATTTGCTGACCCTGATGCACTTACAAACACAGGAACATACGACACAGCATTTCTAACATCTAATCATAGAACAAGTACAAATTCAGTAACGCTTTCTTTTAGTGGATCAACCATAACAGCAGGTGCTTCTACTTTTGGTAGTGCAAAGGTAGGTGATTTTATAGTTGTAACAGGTGCAGTCAACGAAGAAAACAACGGAACACATAAGATAACATCAATATCTAGCAACACTGTGGTAGTTACTGATAGTACATTAACTACAGAATCAAGCACAGCAAGTTGCAAAGTAAGAACAAATGTTAAAGGTGCTACTGGATTATCGCTTCTAGCTTCCACAAACGGTGCTAGTGGAACGATTAAGAAGGGAGACTACTTGCAGATACAAGCTAACTCCAACACCACAGGAACGCCATCTCAGATAGTTATGGTTACTGAAGATGCAACAGCTACAACAGACAGTGGTAAAGATTTTTATGGGGTAGCTATTCAACCAAAGCTTAGATCAGACTTAGCAAACAGTAATTATGTTGTTTTCACAAACCCAAAAGGGGTATTCAGACTCATGTCAAATGAGGTAAGTTGGTCAGCAGACCGAATTTCAAATTATGGCATTAGTTTTTCATGTACTGAGGTAATTTAACATGGCAACTAGACAGGGATTAGATACATCTATCATTAATCGTCTAGGTGCAGATGAACAAGCCTTATTTTTTGCCGTCAAAGCTGAGTTTGATACTGACGATATTCTTGTTTGGTCAGGGACAGACGACCTCATTATCAATTCAGAAACATACACTGGCGCAGGCACACTTCTTAACATAAGTAACTCCGAAGATAATTTAGAATTAAAATCAAATGGTCTAGTTATTGGTTTATCAGGAATGGACACCACAGTTGTGAATTATGCACTTACTGAAAATTATCAAAATAGACCGATCACAGTTTTTCTTGGATATGTTATGGGTGGTACAAATGAAGTAGCAGGAACGCTTACACTTTTTAAAGGTAGAATGACAAGCCTTATCATAAATGATACCCCTGATGGTTCTACAGTTACGATAGATGCAGAAAATAGACTGGTAGATTTAGACAGACCGTCTAATTTTAGATACACAAAAGAGTCTCAAAATTATCTACATTCAGGCGACACTGGTTTTAACAGAGTAGCATCCATGCAAGATAAACAAATTAATTGGGGCAAAACCTCCGATACTGTTACAACATCAGAAGATACAAATAGCGGTGAAAGCAACATATCAGGTGGCGCAGGAAGATGAAGAAACTACCAAATTGGCAATCCATGTTTGATTCATTTGTTGAAAATAATGACTTTCCTTTTGAATGGGGAAAAAATGACTGTTGCAAGTTTAGCAACGCAATCATTAAACAAATCACTGGCAAGGATTTAATACCTAAAGAATTAAAATGGCACGATGAAGAAAGTGCAATGAAGGCTATTGCATCATATGGTGGTGATTTAGAAACAAGCATAGAAAAAGCCTGCGAAGCAAAAGGCGTTGGTGAAATAGATAAAGCCTTTATGACCTGTGGCGATCTAGTTGTTTACAAACAAAATGATTCCCACCTTGTAGGTATGTGCAATGGTTTTGGAATTCTAACTCCTACAGATAACGGAATTAATGTCTTAGAAAATTCTTTAGCATTAAGAGTGTGGAGATTTGATTAATGGCTAAGGCAATAAAATCAGCCGTTACTGCAGCATTTATTGTTTTTGCTGTAGTTGCTACAGGTGGAGTACTTGCACCTGCAACATTTGCAGGTATGTCAGCTATAAGCATGGCAGCAGTAACCTTTGGTACAACTCTTTTATCAAGCGTGATTGGTGGAATGACATCAAAAGGTATGAATGCCACAAACTCAAATTTTGGTACTAAATTCGCTAATCGTGCACCACTTGCACCAAGACAAATTATTTATGGTCAATGTCGTGTCGGTGGAACTATAGTACATATTGAAACAACTGGAACTGATAATAATATTCTGCACATGGTCATTGCTGTTGCAGGCCATGAAATAGAAGATATAACACAAGTAAGATTGAATGATGTTAATACCACAACAACAACCTCAACAATATCAGGGTCTACTGTCCACACAGTTACAAATTCTGAGTTTACTAATACTGAAAATGAAAATGCCTTTGGTAGTGGCAGATTAGTTCGTTATTCATTTGAAAAAGGCGATCAAACAGCAGTCAACGGATTTATGGACGGTGAAGCTATATCTATGGGAACTAATGACAAGTTTTTAGGTGTTGCTTATGTATATATGCAGTTAGCTTTTGATGCAGAAAATTTTGGTGGTGGAGTTCCACAGGTTTCGTTTTTGGTGAAAGGTAAAAATATATATGACCCACGAACTGGTGCAAATGCAACTACGGATTTACAAAGATCAAACCCTGCACTAATTATTAGAGATTACTTAACAGATACACAGTATGGATTGAAAGCTAAATCATCAGAAATCAATGACACAACAAATGCAGGTGGATTTGCTTCTGCGGCTAACACTTGTGATCAACAAGTAACTTTAGCTGACGGTTCATCTACAGAAAGAAGATACACCGCAAATGGTTTTACCAACTTCAGTGCAAATGGTAATGGAATTCTTGAAGGGTTATTAAGTTCTATGGCAGGCAAAATGTCGTATGTGAATGGACAGTTCACAGTCTTTGCAGGAGCAACACAAACACCAAGCCTTACAATAACTGACGATGAATTATTGCAACCAATTGCGGTATCAACAAATGCAACAGCAGGTGATCTATTTAATGCCGTTAAACCAATATATGTTGATGCAAGTCTTAACTTCACATCAACTGATGCTGAAGTTTACCAAGACACGACATTTCTCAACAATGACACACCTAGTGGCGAATCTACAGCAAATTATGTGAAACAAATGGAAACACAATTGCCATTTACAGTAACAGATACAATGGCACAAAGATTGGGTAGGATTGCTCTTGTAAGTCAAAGACAAACAGTATCACTACAAGTTTTAGTAAGTTTACAATTTATGCGATTGCAACCTAATGACTGGGTGTATCTTACAAACGATAGATTGAATTATAGTCAAAAAACTTTTGAGGTCTTGTCAACCAACATGGAAGTTATACAGGATGGTGATGTGCCAACAATTGCTACAAGGCTTGAGTTGAAAGAGATAGAAGCATCTGTATTTAATTTTGCAAGCAATGACTACACAACAGGTCAAGCAGAGGGTGGAGATGTATCAACAGGTACTTATGCTGTTAGCCCACCATCTAACCTTTCTCTTTCTCAGCAAAACAATATAGACGGCACAACAAGCAAGGTTGAGATTCTTGCTAACTGGACAAACAACACAAGTGAAAAGGTAACACTTACAGAGATTGCTTATAAATTAAGCACAGACAGTAACTACACATCTGATTTTACAGTAGGCAAACGAGTTACAAGGGCGGCAATACCAAATGTTGTCGTGGGCAAAACATATAATGTAAGAATAAGGCACATAGACCTTAATGGAGTGACCAGTACTTATACCAATGCAGTAGATATTACTATAGGTGCAGCATCATCAGCACCATCAACGCCTGCAAGTTTAACTGTTACAACAGGAAGGCTAAATATGTTGTTATCTTGGACCAACCCAAATGCAACAGACTTCAGGGCAGTCAAGGTATATAGAAAAACAGCCAACAGCACACCAACAGACGATACAGATTTGGTAGACACGATAGGTGGTGAGCCTAATAAAATATCTACAACATTATTTGGAGATCAAGACGGCTTAACTGCAGGCACTACTTATTACTTTTGGGTTAGGGCAGTCAATCACTCAGATCAACATTCATCATTTAGTAGTTCGGTAGCAGGCAACTTTATCAAAGCCGTTCCTGATGGAACTATAGATACATTACAGCTTGCAGCAAATGCTGTAACGCAAGCAAAGATTGCAGTAGATGCTATACAGGGTGATGTGATAGCGGCAGGTGCAATCGTTGAATCTAAACTTGGTGTAGATGCGGTTACTAATGCCAAGATAGCAGATAACGCCATAAATGGACCTAAGATAAATGCAGGTGTCATAGTTGCAGAAAAAATAGCTTCAAGTGCTGTTACTGCAAATAAAATTGCTTCTGATGCAATAACCACAGATAAGATTGCCGCAAATGCAATTACTGCCGCCAAGATCGCCGCTAACACAATTACTGCTAGTCAGATTGCTGCTAATACTGTTACAGCTACACAGATACAGGCAGGAACTATTACGTCAGATGAACTAGCGGCTGATTCCGTAACAGCTTCTAAGATAACAGTATCAACACTAGCAGCCATTACTGGAAACTTAGGAACACTTACAGCAGGGACTATTGATGCTAGTGAAGTTACAGTGAGCAATTTAAACGCATCAAATATATCTACTGGAAGCCTATCAGCACAAAGGCTCACTTTGAATGGCACAACACTAACAGCAGACGGAACTGGTTTAAAGATTTCATCAAACGGTATTACCTTAGGCGAGATAGGAACAAGGGCTGTTGGTGCTATGGGTGTTAATGGTCAACAAAGTTCGTCTCAGTTTGGTACAAGTAACAATTATCAAAATTTGATTTCATTGACATTTACTACCGCAGATGCAGGAGACTATTTGTTAGTTGCTAACTGTATGGTCGGTGGATTTTTTACCAGTACAATAATATTAAATACGGAATTACAGTTAGACGGAACAATGATTTCAGAATACACATCAGGTCAGGGGGATTTAGCTGCACTTCAACCTATAATGCATGCAGGCAAAGAAAACTTAAACGCTAACACATCTTATACATTAGTTTTTAAAGGAAGAATTACACAAGGAGCATCAAGCTTTGGTGGGGTTGCAGGTTTCAACTTAAGAATATCTGCAGTAAAATTAGCTAAACAATAATTATGGGAACTGTATACTATCACGGAACGCCTGAACAACCTGCGACAACTACGCAAAGGCTAAGGAATACAAGAAATGCCCTATTAAAGGACTGTGATTGGTGTGTGGCAATAGATAGCCCATTATCAGACAGCAAGAAAGCAGAATTTGTTACATATAGACAAGCACTAAGAGATTTACCAAGTAGCTACACAGATGATGATAACTATGCTGATGTAGTTTTTCCAACAGAGCCAACATTATAGGAGAATAATTATGCAACATGACGGAAGATTTCAAGGCGACATGGATAGAAACGAAGTAGAGATGGACCTTAATAAGTTCATGGCTATGGTTGAAGAAATCGGTGCGCTCAAAGATAAGATCAGAGACTTAGAAGATGAGTCAACTAAGAACCCACATCAAAAATGGATATTCTTAGCACAAGCAGTAGACTCTTGGAGAATATTCCCTAGAGCCTTCCTTAGTGTATATATGTATCTTCTTTACTTTACAACCTTTTGGTTTATGGCACTGGAAAGTCCAAGCTTTGAGCAAAGCGGACTTATATCAATAGTGGTCGGTGCAGGTGCAGCATGGTTTGGACTCTATGCAGGGACTAGCGGATCCAGTAAAAGCTTTAAAGGCGAAAACGATAAATAAAAAAACCTAAGGTTTAAGCTTGTGAATATTATTAAGCTTATTGAAGATGTAGGTTTGCCAATAGCAGGTGGTCTTATCATGGGCTACTTTATTTTCTTAATAATGAAACAGCTAATGGGAAATCTTGTTAACGACATAAAAGGCGTACAAGGAATAACAAAGATGTTAATTACAAGAGCATCAATTATGAACAACGACATGATAAGAATTGATACAAGTGTTTCTAGTGCTTTAGATTTACCACCAGACCTAGATCGTATAGCAAGAGCAGAAAACTTTGTAGAAGATGGCAAGATAGATGCTAGGCGTGATTAATGGATATAGTAGCCTTAGTTGATAAGTTTGGTTTTACCTCAGTAATGGTTATCGGCTTGGGTTATTTTGTTTATTTTGTTTGGCAAACAATTACTAATACCATTGACCCTGCTGTTTCTGAAATGAAAAAAACTATTATCAGGTTAACTGACCAATTGAGGCTGTTAGATCAAGATATGATACGATTACAGCAGAAAGTTAATACAGTCTTAGAACTAAATGAAAAAAAAGAAAAAGACAAAGATAGATGAAATTCTTGATTTCATAACTGAATTTATTATTTGGGGATTTAGTCTTGGTGTCGTATTGCTGATTGTATTAACAATATTTTTCATGGGTTCTGCAAGTGCTGATGAGATGACTCACACTTTTAAGAATCCAAGCTTTTCAGGGGTAGGAACTTCTGCACATTGGTTGACCATAGAAAATCAACAGTTCAATAGAAAAGAGGCAATAAAAGCAGAAATTAAAGCTTATCAAGAAGACTTAGAAAGAGAAGCAAACAATACTACCCTTGCGAGGTTCATAAGAAACCTTGAAAGTAGAATTTATGCACAATTAAGCAGACAGCTTGTTGATAACCTATTTGGTGAAACCCCTGCTGAAGCAGGAATACTAGAGTTGGAAGGCAACACCATTGAATACTCAACAGACGGAGATTTTATAACTTTAATAATAACGGATGCAGATGGAAACACGACTGAAATCACTTTGCCTATTGGGGATTTTTCTTTCTAGTTGCACCAATTGGTCCATATTAGATAACTACATTCCACCAGTTAGCTTAACCAAACAATCTGAAGTTGGAACCCTTATTAACAAAGAGTTAGCAGAGATTGGTAAGCCTTTTATAAAACCTACAATAGCCGTTTATCCTACTAGCTTTACTGACCAAACAGGTCAAAGAAGAAGCAATAGCTCATACGCATCATTCTCTACAGCTATAACACAAGCGCCACATGCATATTTAATCCGTGCATTACAACACGCAAGCAATGGTGATTTTTTTGATGTGGTAGAGCGTGTAGGGCTAGATAATTTGACGAAGGAAAGACAGCTAATTAGATCAACGAGAAAAGACTTTAAAGAAAACAAAGACCTCTTGCCTTTAACATTCGCAGGTTTGTTAATGGAAGGTGGTGTGATAGGATATGAGAGCAACATAAAGTCAGGTGGCTTGGGTGCTAGATATTTGGGCATAGGCTCTACCAAAGAATACAGACAAGATATAGTAACTGTTTCTTTGCGTACCGTTTCTGTAAGCACAGGTAAGGTCTTGACTGAAGTGTTGAGTACAAAATCAATTCTTAGCGTAGCTATAAGTCAGGATGTTTTCCGTTTCGTTTCTACTGATACTGAATTAGTAGAGATTGAGAACGGAATGGTAGAAAACAAGTCTGTCAATATAGCATTGCAAAATGCCATAGAAACAGCAGTTTTAGAAACCATTAACTTAGGTTTAGAAAAAGATTTATGGAGAATTGTAGATGAAGAAATACTTAATAATATTCGTGGTTAGTTCTAGTTTTATTTATGCTGACAACGAAGTGTATGTAGATCAAGTTGGTGCAACATTTAATCTTGACATAGAACAACTAGGTTCATCAAACATAGTTGGTGGTGCAACTGCTTCTGCAGGCTCTATGACACCTCTTGATCTTGATGGTGCAACTATGACATTAGATATAAACCAAATAGGCGACACTAATAAATTTTTAGGCGATATAACAGCCGATACCTTTACAGGTTTCTTTGAGTTTGATGGTGATAGTAATACTTTTAATATACAAACTGACCCCACTAATACACATGGTGCAGACAACGGAAACTTTAATGTAGATGTTACTGGTGGTAGTAATACTTTTACTTTAGATGTTGCTACAAACGATCTAGCAGGAACTTTAGACCTAGATTGGATTATACAAGGTGATGGCAATACTTTTGACTTTGATATTGACTCTGACACTGCAACGAACTATGTTGATGTAGATGGAGACTCAAATACAGTCAATTTTGACGGAGATGGTTATGCTGATCAGTTCTTTAAACTTGAGCATGATGGAAACTCAAGAACCTTTAACATAGATCAACAGAGTACTTTGGCTAGTGACTGGTTACGCATACTTTCTAACGGCAATAGTGGTACTGTGTGTGTCATTCAAAGCGACGGCGGTACAAGCACAAGCTGTTGATATTGGAGATGTATCAGAACTAACAGGAAATGCACAAGTCTTAAGGGACAAACCTTATAAAGCTGAACTAGATTTTAACATTCAGCAAAATGATAATGTAGAAACCTCTAATGGTCGCATAGCAATAAAATTCCTTGATGATTCTACGGTAAAGCTTACAGAACACTCACAATTGACCATAGACGAATATATCTATGACCCTAACCCATCTAATTCTAAACTTGCTTTAAACTTTGCTAGTGGTACGGCAAGGTTTATTACAGGGCAACTAGGCAGAATAGACAAAGAAAACATCACAATACAAACACCAACAGCCAACATCACAATTCGTGGAACAGATTTCACTGCAACGGTAGATGAGCTTGGGCGTAGCTTGATAATACTTTTGCCTGATTCTACGGGTATATCTAGTGGTGAAATATTAGTCACTACTGCTATGGGTACAGTTACCCTTAATAAACCGTATGAAGCCACTACAACTTCTGTCTTTGAAAGCAGTCCAACTAAACCTGTAATATTAGACCTGACCTTAGAAATTATTGACAACATGTTAATAGTACAACCACCGAAAGAAGAAAAGCTAAGTAGTGAAGATACCAGTGCAACCAGTAGCAATGTATTAGATATTGATTTCCTTGAGTTTGATGAGCTTGATTCAGATTATTTTGCTAAAGATGAACTAGAGTTTTCTGAGCTTGATATAAATTATCTTGATGTCAATTTCTTTGAAGATTTACTAAGAATTGTTGATGAGTTAGATAAGCTTAAGGAAGATGATCTCAAGCAAGAACAAACAGTAACAAGAATAACTGGTACAAAAGTAGGGCAAGATACAACCACTCAAATAATTACTTTAGTACAAGGGGACCTCATCTCATTGCGTAGAAAGGTACAACAATCAACACAAGTAGATATAAACTCAGGACAAGGCTACACAGTAATATTTATACAAGATGGGGTGTCAAATACTGTTAAAATAAATGGTGGTGGTGATTCAGTTATAAAGATAACGCAAGGCTCATGAAGAAAACGGCAATATTTTTAACTTTAATAATTGGACTTTCTTTGCCTATGGTTTTGCAAAATGTTTCACATGAAACATTAAAACTAAAAACATTTGATGCAATCGTTCCTAAAAAAAATCCAACAGGTTATTTCACCATATTAAATATCACAGAAGAAGATGTTATAGCTGAGGGTGGCTATCCTTTTCCTAGAGACAGATTAGCTAACATACAAAAACAACTATATGACAAAGGTGCATTAGGTGTTGGTTGGGTTATAGCATTCACAGAAAAAGATAGATTTGGTGGAGATTATGAGTTTGCATCATCACTAAAATTGTTACCTAGTGTGTTATCTACTTTTGAAAATAACACTGCTGACTTTCCCAAAACAACAGGCACAGTTATTTTAGGAGAAAACATATCAGGCATAAAAGCAAAAGGAGTCAGACAAAACATTGATCTACTAAGCAAGTATGCAGGACAAGGTATAGCATCAGCACCAGTTGATGTAGACAATCTTGTGAGACAAATACCATTGCTTATGCAAACGCCTGATGGTTGGGTGGCTTCATTTGGTACAGAAGTTCTAAAGACATTAGCACAACAAGATACTTATATTATTAAAGGCTCAGAAGCAGGTATAGAAGAAATTGCTGTTAGGAGTATACCGCCAACAAAACTTGATAAATACGGCAGACAATGGATAAGTTGGGTAGATACACCACAAACTACATTGCAAGAAATGGATGTAAAGAATAAGTTTGTATTTATTGGTGTAACTGCAACTGGTGTAATGCCACAAATTGCAACTCCTGTAGGTCTTTTAGAGCCACATAAAATACAAGCCGCACTATCTGAATCTATATTGCTAGAGAACAGCCCATACATACCAAACTGGCATTTATCAGCAGAAATAACAATTTTTTTCATTTTGGGCTTCCTCACATGGCTTCTATTGAACGCTTTTGGTGTTACATGGGGTTTAGTATTAACGAGTTTAGTGCATTTCAGCACCCTCTATGGTGGTACGCAATTATTAAAAAAAGGTATTTTGATAGATGTTACATGGGCTTTAATATCATCTTTCATTATAGGTTCTGTAGCTTTTTACCTAAGATTTAGAGAGCAGTACAAGTTAAGACAACAAATAAAAAAACAGTTTGAGCATTACCTAGACCCAAGACAAGTAAAAGAATTGCAAAAAAATCCTGACCTACTAAAACTTGGTGGTCAAAAAAGAGTCTGCACATTTTTGTTTACCGATCTAAGAGGCTTTACATCATTGTCAGAAAAAGTTACGCCTGAAGAAGTAACAGAAATAATGAATAGAGTTTTGACAGCTCAACAAAAATCAGTCCAGGCACATGGTGGGATGGTAGATAAATATATTGGAGATGCAATGATGGCAATATTTAATGCACCTTTAGATATTATTAACCATAGTAAGGTAGCAGTTGATTGTGCTGTAGACATTAAGCGTAGGATTATAGAACTGAATCATGAGCTTAAAAACGAAGGCAAACCATCCATAGCCATAGGTATTGGAATCAATAGTGGAGAAGCAATTATTGGAAATATGGGAAGCGAAAGCAGATTTGATTACACAGCTATTGGTGATGCTGTGAATGTTGCGGCAAGGTTAGAGAGTGCAACAAAAGAAAGAAATGTAGATATATTGATAGGCAAACAAACTGAAAAATACTGTGGCTACCATTTGCGACCTTTAGAACCTATAATTGTTAAAGGTAAATCAAAACCATTGCACATATTCACATGGAAAGACAAGCACTACTTACTAAAATAATAAGATATTTTAGACCCCGTTATCAGGTGCGTGTGTCTTTTAATAAAGAATACGGTGATTCAGATGATAAAATTTATATAGCAAAAAAAATTATTAAGCAAAAAGAAAACCATTTAAAGTTTCGTAATCTTGCAAATAAAACTATAGAGTATAGAAGTGCAGGTGGGTTGAACTACATTATTGAGGATATGTAATGCAACAATTATTGATAGGAATTATATTGGTCTTAGGTGGTGTAACTTATTATTTACATAGTCAAAATCAAATACTGCAAGCTAACAACTCAGCACTAGAAGGCGCAGTAGCCACACAAGAAGAAGCAATCCAAACAATACGAGCTGACTTTGAAATGCAAGCACAACAAATGCAAGACCTTACAATTAAAAGTCAAGAAGCACAGAGAGAATTAAACAGATATACACAGTTCATACAAAACTATGAATTGACTGCTAAAATCTTAAACGACCCTATTGAAATGCAGAGGAAAATAAACAATGGAACTAAACATATCATGGAGAACATTGAGCAGATCAGCAGTGATGTTGATGATCTTGATAGTGGCTTGCAGTTGCAGCCTAATTCCAACTAAGCAGATACAAGTATCAGCTAAACCAATAGAAAGGCAGATAGTTCAACCTAT
>Ga0181397_1000265_pt1 | contig 19898 bp, 37 predicted proteins | sample 20SPOviralmetaG_FD_130126 | JGI IMG/M metagenome (GOLD analysis project Ga0181397, IMG submission 130126) | Marine viral communities from the oligotrophic San Pedro Time Series (SPOT) site, San Pedro Channel, CA, USA - 20 SPOT_SRF_2011-02-23 | ecosystem: Environmental > Aquatic > Marine > Strait...
AAAAAAGAGGGGGCGTTGATTTGGACCAACAAGTTCTTGAAGGTCAAAGTCATCAATGGTTAATCTGAAGAATGGAGAGTTAGGTGGTAACAATGCCATCAATAATTTACTGGCAAGATTGTTTACCCCACGTGCTCCAACACTTTGGTAAGGTGTTGAGAATGTGCGTGAACTACTATGTCCTTCACGTGGAAGGATAAAGGGAATAGTTATCTCTGCTGATTCTCTACCTCTAGCTAGAAACGATTCCCTATCTGCTTGCAACATTGAGTAACGAGACTTAATGGTATTTTGATTGGTAGGAGTTGTCTGACTAGCTTCTACTTTTTGTACCATAAGTCACTATTAGGAAGGAATTGAAACTGAAGAACTGGAACCACTAGAATTAGTACCAAGATTATTAGATCTAGTGACTTTAAACCTACGTTTACCTACACGCTTTTTATTTAATTGTTGTGATTGGTTAACTAAGTTAGCAGGGGTTACCTTTTTCTTACGTTTCTTTCTGTCTTGTCCGAAACCATAAGTATCTGGAGTAGTACCATCTCCCTCATCATCATTTGAATTATTATTATTACCACTAAGTAAATCAACTACAGGGCCTAATATTGCATCAGCAGTAAGAGAAACATTGTTCATTAGGTTTCTAAAGTTCTTAGCTGGTGGACTATCCACAAAAAAATTCTTTGCTTTCTCATTAAATGCTTCTCCACTTCCTAACATCCCCCACTTTGGATCACTTCTCCATTTATCTAATGATTTTTGATCAGCACTTCTTGCTCTAGTATAATTAGATTGATTAGCACTCCCTGCTCTAGTAAGACTAGATTGATCAGCACTTCTTGCTGCATGCCAATGATGAGCTAAGTCAGGTGCTCCCGATCCCGACATCCCTCTTTTAACTGTAGCAATGTTTGCATCTTTTGCTCTGTTCCATGAACTTGTATTAGCACTCCCTGCTTTTTGTGCAGCATCACTATAATCTCTATCCCATATAGAATTTTTGGAACTAAGATTTGGGGTAGATTTACCAGTGTTTCTTTTAACAGCAGCTGAAAACCATGAGTACTCTTTTAAGCCACTCTCAGGATTAACAGTTCCAGAACCACCAAGTTTTTTAAGTAGGTACTTTTCAGTAGGATTAACATGGGCTAACTCTGTATCCCCTCGTCTACCTTGTTTAGCCAGTTTCTTTTTTGCCTGACTTAATGTATATTTATTTGCCATAATACTTTATTATTTAATCTGTAGACCTGGATTCCTAACTGCAAATACTCCGTAACCTTTTTTCTTCTTACTGTTCTTTGCTGAAGGAGTTGAGACTTCGTTCTCTACCATTTCCATTCTTGGTGCTTCTTGTTCTTCATCCCTTTCCATAGGGGCAGCTGCACTCATAAATCTGTCTGGTTGAGTTAAGTCAGGTAGTTTAGGTTTTAGACACATGGTTTCCTATTTGCTGTTCAAAAAGATCTACTATGTAGTTAACTACTGATTGTTGTCCTACTAAATAATTAAGTTCTGATTCAGAAACTACTTTAGTAGGTAACTGGTTAGGAAAGCTCTTTTTAAGATCTTCAACTAACTCAGGTGTTATTGTTTGACTAAGTGTAAATGCGGTCATTTCCAATTAAGTACAAGGTGTTATATTATTTCACATCCATTAGCACTACATGCTAACTCTTGAGATGCAATCGTATAGTCTTCAGATTCATAAGAAGAAAGTTTGCTCCAATCAAGAGTAGGTATTTTCTTTGCTAACTCTTTGTATTCTTTTTCAGTACAATCTTGATAAGGTGCTTGTTTATAAACGTGATCTGAATAAGGTAAGAAAGATATACCACTTATAGAGTCAAAGTTTTTATCTACCCATGCTCCTACTTCAACCCACTCATCTTCCTTTACAGATATAGTTACACTAGGTTTATGTTCACACCAGTTCTCTTGATATAACTTCCATAACTCTAACTGTTCTATTGCAGTTTTATCTGTCCTAGTAATAGAACCTTTAGGTGCTTTAACTGGAAACGAAAAGACCATAGTATCATTAGGCTTAGTTACATCTGGTTCATGAGGTACACCTTGGTCAACCATGAGTTTAGTTATAGGATCTTTTATATCAGATCGGACAGTTCTAATGTAATACTTAGAGTGTCTTGCGTGTATACCTGAAGCACTATCACATAGTTGTGAAACTGTACCAGAAGGTTTGATACAACTAATACTTGCTGATGGATTAATGTGTAACTTATCGGCCCATACTTTATTAGTATGTACTGCGGTTGCTTTAAGTTTTTGTAGTAAATCTTCCATAGTTTTAGGACCATTAAAAGATCCGTTCATTACTTTAGAATCCATGATTCCAGTTAAGCTAACCCCAAGTAACCTTTCTTCTTCACAGTTATCTTTCCAACTTTTAGTTATGTACTTAAAGTTAGTAAGTGTGCTCTGCCATGTACCAAGTATGGTTGCTAGTTTAACTTTACGTTCTAATTCTTTAGGTCCATCGGATTCTCTAACAACAACTTCGGAGAGGTTGCAGAACTCTCTTGGTCTAAGAATAATTTCGGAGCATGGATTTGTTCCAAAATCTTCTCTTGCTTCTCTTCTGTCTCCGAGTCGCTCAACTTGTTTCTTTGCATTGAACGAACTGTATATACCACGTTCTCCAGACTTCGACTCATAAAGGGAAGCCCATTCTCTAAGGAATGTACCTGTGTCTGGTTTGGAGTGATAGTTGGCACTGTTGTTTGCGAGTGCTCTATGTCCGTAGTCTTCCCACCATGCTCCTGACTTGGCTTGTCGCATCTGCTCATCACCAATATCACTAAGACTAATGAGAGCACTCCTACGGACACCCCCAACCACAACAACTTCTGCTGTTTTTGTAACAATGTCGTGGCATTCGATTGGTTTAAGTCTTCTTCCTTTTGCATTCTCAAATATTTTACAAGTATAAAGAAATAGTTTGTTAAGGGGATCAGGTCCACTTGCTCGTCCTCCAAATGTTTTTAGTACTGATCCTGCTTTACGAACTTTAGTTAAGTCCCATGTTGGAATTAGTCCTGCGTATAGTAAACTAATCAGTTCTCTAAATGCTTTAGCCCATCCTAGTTTAGAATCTCTTACTGTTATTCTTGTATCAGTAGGATGAAGTTCACTAGGTACAAGAGGTAGTTGCTCAATGTATTTACTTTCAACACTAAAACCTACACCAGTACCATTCATAAGTACGTACAACAACTCATCAAAAGACCTAACAGAATCAATTGGTAAGTATGAACAATTATATCCTGCAATGTTCTCCTTTTCTAATGCTGGTCCTGCGGTCATTAAACATCGCATACTAGGCATTACTTCTAATTCAAGTACTGCATTTTCTAATTCAATTAAATCATCTAAACGTAAATGATAATCACATTGTTCTTTTAAATGATTAGTAAAGAATCTAAAGTATCTCTTAACTGTCTCTTCCCATGTCTCTCTTCTCCCCTCTTCATAGTTCCACCTTGAATATCTTGATAGGTGAATGTACTCTTGATATTGTGTAGGAAGATTGTAGTTCATTTGTCTCCCTCTCTTTCTATTTCTTTATCGATTAACCAGTTAAGATATACTCGTGCTTTATACAAATCTCTTACTCCCCCTTTTTGTGGGTATCTACATATATACTTAATTATATTTCCTTCTAAGAAGTCCATCTCGTTTGCTTTAATAAAATCTATAGGTTCTATTTCAAATCCATTGGTGTAATGGTTGGGGTTATTAAACTCATCCTCGTTCATTCTTTGGACTCCAGTAAAGGGGTTGATCTTGAATGTATTCACCATAACGTAGGATACGTGCCATACGTGCATTCATAAGTGCATCTTCAGTAGTCTGTCCTGCATCATGATATGCAGATACAATCGTATCCCAGTACTGTGATTCATTACCACCAATCTCAAGCACAGATTCAAGTAGTCTCTCTGCTTTCTTTGGTCCTACTCCTTTACATCCAGAGTAGTTATCAGTTGAATCACCAGTAAGTGTTTGAGTAAAGAACTGGTAGTCTGCTAACTCTTGAGTTTGTTCAAAAACTACTTGCATCTTTGCATCCCAGTGAAGTCCTGGAATTGTAAGTAAATCTTTATCTTCACTTACAATTACTCTCTCTACTCCTTCTTCTTTATATGAAGCAAGAACTCCCATTACATCGTCAGCTTCTATCCATGGTTTCGTAACTGTGTTGAAGCTATCAATTAAGTACTGTTTAGTAGGAACAAAGCACATAGGCTTACGTGTTCCTTTTCGGTTTAATTTGTATAAAGGATTTAGTTCCTTACGAAAGTTATTCATGTGGGATAAGCACATAATAATCTTATCACCATTTATCTTTTCTCTCAGTTCTTCTACGTAATCAACGATGTATGATTTAACTCGTGCCATATCACAATGCATAGTCCATAAATCTTCTTCCCAATTCACTGCTTCCTCAGATGCACTAGTGCTTTTGTATAACAGAATGTCAGCATCAATTAAGATCTCAGTCTTCATAGTCACCTTCGATTACTTTAGTTATTAGATTAAGTTTATTAGTTAACTCTTTTATCTTATTGCTTTGTATCTCAATTACTTCATGTGCTACTTTAAGTTCCTCTTGTAATGTCAGGTCGTATTTCAAATGTTCTTGGGTCTGTGATGTCATAGCAATACTCAGGATAATGTGAGAAAGTTACGCAACTTGGACTTTTAATTTTATCAAATGGAACTACATATACATTAGGAAATGTACATGCACACAGGTAATCAAAGTCACCTTCTTTATATTGTTCTCTATCCTTTCTATTATTAGAATAATTAATACTCTTTAATAAGCTAACTGATAAAGCATTTAATGGTCTGGTTTTAACTTGGAGTTTTTTAAACACTCCATTTCTTTCTACTACTAAATCATAAACTCCAAAGGCTTGAACTGGTTGTAAGATTCTGTACTCCCACATACCAAATAGAAAACAAACTAAATGTTCTCCTGCTTGTCCTAAGAATAATTTACTTTTATGTGGATTAATGTGTATCTGCCCAACTTCTTCCAACTCTAAACTCTCCTGTGAGTGGGATTCTGAATCCGTAATGTTCTCCAGAAAGTCCAATTGCTTCCACTGCGAGTGACCCGATTCGTTCTGCATGTTCTTCCTTAACCATGAGTTGTACTTCATCATGTACAAATGCTACTTGTGTATAGTCATGGGCATAGGTATAACCCTTGTCACGTAGTAACTCGTGTAGGATAACTAACCATTTCTTACAGACAATAGCACCAGCACTTTGAAGCAAGGTGTTCAATGCAGCGTGAGTGGATCTAACTGGAACCTTTCTTCTGTCCAATCCTCTAACGTATCCATGTTTTTTAGCTTTACCTTGAACTGCTTCCCTAAGTTTTTTAAGTGCAGGAAGTTTATTAAGGAACTCTTCCTTTAACTTTCTTCCTACCCTTGGACCCTTACCAACTATCTGACCTACCTTCGCATCCCCTGCTCCATAGAGGAATCCATATATGAATGTTTTTGCTTGGTCCCTCGTTGAAAGACCAGCAGCTTTTTGATTGGCAGTATGGATATCACCATCCAACAAATTACGACCATAACTACCACCGTCAAACTTAGCCATGTAATGACTGAGACAACGTAGTTCCAACCCTGAGACATCAATCCCCACAAGAGAGTACCCTTCAACCACCTTAAATAACTCTCGACATTCTTTTCCGTACTCCGCATGAACGCTTGGAACCTGTGCCAAGTTGGGGTGTGAGTGACTGCATCTACTTGTGATGCTACCCATCGTGTTAACCCTACCATGTAATCTTCCCTTTCGTTCTAACTTCAACCACCCTTGGTTACCTTCACTTAGTTGACCAATCCGTTTTTGAATAAGTAAGAACTCACTCATTAACTTAGCTTCAGGATACTGAAGTTTACTAAGTACAGTCTCATCTACTTTAGGTTCACCTGAAGGTGTAAACTCAGTAGGTTTCCAACCGTGTAGTTCTTGTAATCTTTTACTGATGTGTTGACGAGAGTTAGGATTGAACTCAATGATACTTATTTTATGATACAATCCTTTCTTTCTCTCACCCTCGTCAACTACCCATGAACCAAATGCCTTAACTAAATTATATCTTAGTTCTTCTGCACGTTTCTTTAGTTTAGATAAGAGAACTACTGCTTTATCAGTATCAAATGGAAACCCTGCCCACTCTTGTTCATAGCAGATGTGAGCTATCTCTTGTTCTAATTCAAGTGCATCAATAGATGGTTTCTGATCCATAAGGTGATCGTATAACTTATGAGTAAGTTCAACATCATTGATGCAGTACTCAACCATCTGTTCGTTTACTTCATCCCATGCTCCATCTTGTTCACCATAGTCTCCTTTATGTAGGTCAAGTCTATGCCCCCATGCTTTAAGACTATGTGATCCGAATAACTTAGAGTCCATTGCACGTGCATCAAAGTCTCGTGCTCTTAGATCTGGAAGTACTAAGCGTGAAAGGATAAGAGTATCTATATAGTTGATGTTGCTTAACTCTAAACCATAAAGTTTGTTAAGTACTTTAAAGTCAAACCCAAGTACATTATGTCCTATAATGCAATGTTCTTCAGATCGTAACCAACGTGATAGGTCAAAGACTTCCATAGGTGTCTTTGCTATCTTGAGTTCACCAGTGTCTACATCTTTACACACAATCAAATGAACCTTTGATACTGTATCGAGTAGTCCGTCAGTCTCTATGTCAACTATATATTTTTTCATCAGAAGTCACCGTTTGTTTCTTCTTCTTCACTGAACTCTACTTCACTCATTCGTCCAGTAGATTTAGAGTAATGAAGGTGAGATGCTATACCTGTCTCCCCTGTCCATCTATTCTTTAGAATCCTAATGGATGTCTTGTCAGGTTCTTCACCTTGCTGATTACGTTCAGCACCAATAACAATGTCACTGAGTTGGGCAATAGCATGACTACCACGTAGTTGTGATAGACTAGTCTTTGCTCCTTCTTCATGTCCCTTATCCCCACTTGGTCTACGTAGGTGACTGACTAACATGAGTCCACACTGGACTTCTTCAACCAGTGATCTAAGTCTGGTCATTGCATAGTCAATCATCCTACGTTCATCACCACCTTCTATCCCTGAAATAACTATACTGATATGATCTAGGATAATGTACTCACAGTTAAGCCCACGTACCATGTACCGTATACGTGACAGAAGATTATCCATGTCAGTACTACCCCAGTGGTCATAGAAATACAGTCTTCCAGTACCTAATGTATGCTTGAATCCTTCTTCAAGTTCATCTTCAGTTGGTTTGTAATGCTGAAGGTGAATAGGTTTGTTGAGGTATAACCCCATGAAACCTAGAGCACTACGTTTGTTGTTCTCCTCTAATGCTATGTATCCTACTGTCTTCTCTTGAAGAAGAAGGTGGTAAGCAAGTTCCCTACAGAACTGAGACTTACCTACACCTGACCCTGCCGTGATAGTAACGATCTCACCTTTACGTATGCCTAGTGTCTTATCGTTGATACCTTGGTACGGATAGTCACATGCTTCACGTGTCTCTTCATTAGCAACCAAGTCCCATAGATCCCTACCATCTACTATCCCATCGGGCCGATACACTTTAGCACCCCAGATGTGGTCTGTGATCTCGTTGCCTCTACCACTCACTAACATTTCACTAGGATCTTTAAGAGGTAACTTAGCAATCTTTGCTTTTCCAGGTTGGAACAGGGAAACACATTCGTCCAAGGCTTTTCGTCCTGCTTCGTCTTGGTCAAACATAAGGATGATAGACTCAAACTGTTCAAGCCATTCAAGATCTTTGGCTAATGCTTTCTTAGCACCAGCTGCCCCATTAGGTATTGAAACCACAGGCCATTTGTTTCCCTGCATTTGTGATACGGATAGAGCATCCAATTCTCCTTCCGTTACCACTATCATCTTACCACCATCTCTCCATAGATGCTTACCGTACAACCCTGCTTCCTTAGTATCTCCTATGAATAGGAAATCCTTGTTAGGAAAACGAATCTTTTGTGCGATTGTATTGCCTTGGGTATCCTTATAGTTAGCGACATGAACTTTCTTGCCCATGTGGAAACCAGTTTGATAATCCCATTTGTCAACTGTCTCTTGGTTGATGCACCGTTTCTTCAATGCCAACCGTTCACCTGTTATCAAATCCATCTGCTTCACCTCGCTTCCTTGTGTGTCACTGTTCTCATAATAGTTACACCCAAAGCACCATGCATGTCCGTCTGTATAACGTGCTAAGTTATCACGTGATCCACATGAGGGACATGATTCATGTGCTACAAACTCACTCTCGTTCTCCTGTGTCATCCTCTTCTACCTTCGTTACATATTCTTCTTCAGAAAACTCATCGTCTTCATTCGATACAACTTCCCCACTATCTTTATGTGCAGAAAGTTTAGTAACGTAAGTAAATCCAGTTGCTCTCAAGAAATCACAAACATTCTGTAGAACATTCGGTAAGTAGTCTGACTTAAAAGATACGTTCAGATCTTTATCTTTGTATATATATTCTAATGAGTACTTTTCATCCTCATCTAAATCAAAATCAAATGGTCTTCTCATTTAAATTTATTTGTTTAAACCAATCATCCACATTGAAACATGGACAATTAGTATCTTCATGTAAATCATTATGCCCAACACATTTTGCATTGGGATATTTAGTCAACAACATTTTAACAATGGACTCTAATGAATCCATCTGTTGCATTGAATAGTTATGTTCTGGTTGTCCATCTAAACCAAGACCACCAATGAGACACACACCAACTGAGTCATCATTATGATAACGAGTGTGAGCACCATAGTGGTCTAAGTCTCTACCTGTTTGAATTGTTCCGTTCCGTAGTATCACAAAGTGGTATCCAATACCTAACCATCCATTCTGTTTATGGATTTTATCTAGTGACTTTACGTTTACTTTACGCTTGTTAACTTTGGTGAGTGAACTGTGAATAATAATGTAGTTAGTTTCTTGTCTTCTTTGTTTCACGTATCCACTTAATAGGTACATCGGTTTCTGCATACAGAAAGTTATATTTCTCACACCATGATTGGCATGTCATCTTACTTCCTTGAACACGAGAACTTAACTTTTGAAAGACAAACCTAACATCCCACTCTGGATGTTGTTGCTTTATTAGTTTATGTTTTCGTTGATCAGCAGATCGAAAGTAACCCTTGACTTCAATTAAGATTCCATTCTCTAATTCAAAGTCAGGTAAGTATTTACGCTCGACTGTGTATGGTATGTTAACTGACTCATAACTGTAGTTAACACACCGTACATCCATTGACTTAGCTACACGTTCTTCAAAACCAGATCTAAATTTAGAAGTCTTCGTCTTGGACTTCAACCTCTTCTGTCTTAAAGTTCGCTTCATCTACTGGTGTTACTGATTCAGAAGTGAACCCATCTTCTTCACCAAACCCAGTGTTCTGATACTCAACTAGGTTAAGGACTTGTACACCTACTAAACTAAGTGTCACTCCATACCCAACTGGAGCAGTGTAAGGTCGTACCTTATATGATACTTTAACTTCAGACCCATCACCTATGTTGACACTGGATGGTATGGGCTTGAGCTTTGAGTCAACCACCATAACCTTAGTGTCAAAGGAACCACCATCCTTAGTTCTTACAGTAGACTTCTGCTTGATCTTAAAGATCACAGTGTCACCTTCTACATCGTAAGGTACTGGTGCTTTCTTCTTACCATCGAACTTAATCTTAGCCTTCTCAATCTCATCATCTATCATTGACATCTGACTCTTCACTTCATCTGACATTGGAAGTTGAACTTTACAGTTCCACTCACCATCATTGAAACGAGTGTCAGGTGTCTGGATGTGAGGCCAGATAGCTTTACCTCTTGGTGTTACAATTTGCGACATGGTTCACCTTTCGTATCGCTTGATTAATAATCGGACATCAATACCGTCTTCTAAAAGCCGTGAGTAAATGTCCACTGGCAACCGTTCCCCTTTCTTGAGGATCTTGATTGCTACCTTTAAATCTCTTGTCATCGTTTCTCTGTCTAGTAAGTCCAACAAATGTACACACTCCACATGTGAGTATATTAGGAGAAAAAATAAGATGACTCCAATACCTCAGATAGATTGAGTGTACCCTTATTAGGACAGGGTTCCACCTCTCCAATTAGATCAACCACTGATCTACGGAAGTCCTCCATTACATCATGATCCTCATACAGATTAACGAATGCTCTACGTAGTTCCTTTGCCAAGGTAGGTACATGGTGAGCATGAGTTCCATACGAATCATGGATCATAGAGTAATGCTTTATACCAGCTATACTACACAAGTGGATAGTAAATGTCAAGTGAGAAGCATCCATTGAGTGTACAAAATTAGGAGCACTACCATTACGTGACCTTCTCGTGTCTGACTTTGTATAGTCTTGCTCCCAAACTACTGGTTTAATTAGGTTACCATCTATATGTGTGGTAACTCTACGTGTCTTGAGTGATGGGTATTGTTGAAAGACTATGAACTCAGTAGGTGTCTTCCATATTAAAGGTAGATCTTTCTCTGATACTTTAGCAGACAGATCTTGTACCCATCCCATTGCTACACGAGCACTAACTACCACTTGACTAATAGCTTGCCATACATGCTGTGCCATCCATGCTGAAGGTTGAAAGGTATCACCTTGTTGCTTGAATGGATTAGGTATATTCTTTTCAGTGAAGCATTCCCTCATGTAGTCTTCAATGTAATGCCTACAAGCATAGAGAGTACCACCGTATGGCACTACCATGACAGGTCGCTTCGTTAATTTCCTGCTTATCATCCCTGTGTCCAACCATTTCTGTGCCATTGGATCACCGTCATCAGCTAGTTCCTTAACACGAGTGAGTACTACATCAGCTACCTCTTGGTATATGTCTTGAGGTATTGGTTCACTGGTCAGGTTGGTTGCCTTACCACCAATGGGATCACGCAACATCGCTGAAAAATTTTGCAGTCCATTATTTGAACCATCAAGTTGCACTGGAATATAGGATATAAAACCAAACCCTTGATCCATAAAGGCTGACCACTCATAACAGAACGCAAGGAATAACCAAGGATCATCACCAGTATTCCACCATGTATAGTTGATTGGATCTTGGGCCGATGCTTTTATCTCATCATAATGGTCATCAACCCACTTCACTCTGTCTTCATAAGGAACCTTGTCAATACCGAAACAGTTAGCACCATGTATTGCTAACCAATCTGCTTGTTCATCAGTCTCAATAGGCATACCGTCAGCAAACAAGAGCAATGACTTAGCGTACTCTGGTCCTTGTGGTGTAAGGAATGAGGATACTGTGTACTTCCTACCCCTGAAGTCTGATTGGTGTACAAAGTAGAACCTATCTTCCTCATCATACTTACGTGACATAGCTAGAGTACGAGAGAATGCTAGTACCTTACTGAACCTACGTGCGTTCTCACGATACACCTCTCCTGCTGATGTCTTCCACTGGACAAACTCCCTTCGTTGTTCAGGAGTCATGTCTGCTTTTCGTAGTCCCTTCTTTACTGGTGCTACTGGTATAGGATGTGGTTCCCTACTAGGTATTCCATTCCAATGTGTACCTGAGTTCCATGCATGTGACATCACATTAAGTACACACGTGTTCACTTTAAACGGTGTGTTCTGGAGTGCATTCAATGCTTCATACTCCATTGGCATAGGGTGATGCTTTAGTTCCTCAAGTAACTTAGCATTAGTTGTCTTTACCATAGGTAATCTAATGTTTAGATACCCACCATCAGATGGTGTAGTCCACGGTATAGGTGGTACAATCATAGGTGTGTATGCAGGAGAAAGAAACTGTCCCTTTTCGTTTACCTTTTCAATCCACTCTAAAGTTTTTTCATTAGGTATAACATGGGTTTCTTTCTTAGTCCTACTGAATGTCATAGTCTTTACTTCAACTAGACCAGTACACTGTATTAGTAAGTCAAGTAACTTAGCACCTACTTGTATCCTTTCATTCCTAGTCCATGTTTCTAAGTCACTCAGTTCTATAGTATCCCTGCACTTACGTATCATTCCGTACCTACGGAACTCACGTGAAGCAGATCGTCTACTCATCTTCTGTTTTATGTAAGTAAACTTCTTGTTGTCTTCCTGTTTCCACATCTCTAGTTTGATGTGATCTTCAAGTGCTACACCTATGTTACGTACTATGCGAGTAAACTTCTGACGGAAACTAATACCATCCATAGTCATCTTGAGTGCAAGGTAGGCAGCTACATCACTATCTACCATCATCAAGCAAGGTATAACTCTCCCCCCTTGTAGTCTCCCAGGAGATCCTTTTAATCCTTCATCAATGAAGTCATCAATAGCTTTCGACACACTTACTATTGACTGTTTCATTAATCCAATTCCATGAAGAGTAACGGACTCACTTCCATGCTCTTTCATCTTGTTAACTGTCTTCCAGAATCTCTCGACTCCAGTTGATCTCATCTCTTCTTCAAGGTCTATCTCTCTCTTATGCAACTGTGAATCTACACCACACTCGTGCCACATTTGTGGTAGTGCAGGGTGATTCTCCTCATCTGTGTTTATTAACATTCGATCTTTGTTATATGTTGCAACAGCTAATGATTAGAGCATTCAACACACGTGGATTTAATATACACAAGATCCTAAATCTTGCGTGTCTACCAATTCCACCACTCTCGCTCAATGATTTCAATGACTTACATATACAAGTTTCTGCATATAGTACCACACGCTACCACAATTATACCACATCATCCACCTCAATAGACTGAATAGCTAGTGCATAATTCTTAGGTGCAAGGTGTGCGTATTTCATAGTAGTTTCTACGTTCTTATGTCCCATTAAATCTTTAACAATAATGATACTAACATCTTGTTGAACCAAGCGTGATGCAAACGTATGTCTGAGCGTGTGTATCACATGGCCCATGATAACCTATGTCTATCACAATTCCAAACACCTTAACTGTCATAGTTCTCACTCCTATTAATTAGGTTTTAATAACTATATACCACGTGTGTATAAATGTCAAGTACTAATTATGCATTACTTCATCACTCACATGAGTCTCTAGCAGTGTATGCATAGCACTTGTGATACTATCTACTTCACTCTGTACTAGCTCCATCTTTGTTGAATCATCTAGCTCAGTTCGGTCCGTAATAGCTATCATTTGTTTAAGAAATGTGGACATGAACTGAAGAAACGTGGTCGCTATGTGGTGCTTGACATCATCATTAAGCAACTCAGTATACTGTTCATATAGTTCACTCATCCTGCATCCCTATCCTTGTCTTGCTTGTTAGCACCTTGTGGTTCTTTCCAATGTTCCCTCCTCTCCCAATCACTTATCGTACTTAACATGCCACGACAATCAGAGATGGTCTGGTTCAGAAAGAGTTTGAATACTGCCAACTCATTGAACCCTTCTTTCATTTCTTTAGTAATCATAACTTAGTATTACTTTGGAGACTCATCCTATTAAGTCCAACAAATGCACATCAATGTACATTAGCTGAGACTGTGTAGTTATCTACTTCAGTAGTAGTCTTCTTTCTCACCACTTTAAACTCACCGTCACACTCTTTGGCAATGAGTTTTATAATCATGTTAATGAGATGTTGTTGATGCATAGACTTCACATCAACAAACTCATTCCTTGACTGACTCTTGTATAGCAGAGTAGTCTGGGTATCCTTAGTGTCCAACCAATCCATTACAGATCTCCGTTTCTTAGTTGCTCACGTACCTCTTTGAGTTTCTTACTTGCATCAATGGCATCAATGCAGTCCTTCATCCAGATGATATAGAACCATCCATCTTTACCTCGTCCAGCTGCCCTACCAGATTCACCCTTATAGCTGATGTGCTGTCCAGGATGTGGCTCATAATGAAGTATGCTACGAGCACTACCATTAGCACTCATTGTATTAATGTATTGCATAGTGTCCTTTATCTACATGTGAGTATTAATTGGCAAGACAATCTACGTGTAGCTTGCTCACCTGAAATCCTGAGTTAAACTTCTCAGGTCTTAGCTCTGCGAGTCCATCACACCAAGTGTTCCAGAGTTTTCTACACCCTCCAGATCTCTTGGTTGTGGATTCATAGAGTCTAATCTTTTTCCACCTAGCAGGAGAATCTCTCTTCAACCCAGTGGTCTTGAAGTCCTTTGGATCAAGGTTATATCTCTTCATGTTGTGACTATCCATACACCCTACTTTCCCTGCTGATAACTGAGCGACAAACCCTGCTTTAGCAAGGTCAATCCCAGGAATTGTAGAGAACAAGTCAAGCAACTTAACACCCTCGTCCTTTCTTGATCTCAATATGGTATGCATACTGTCAAAGAGATCATATAAGTTCTCTTCTATGTATGCTCCAGCTTTCTTCTTGTTACCCCACGATAACTCCTTCGCTTTCCATCTGACTTCTTTGTACTCATCCATCAGACTAGGTAGATTCCATGTACCATTACGGATACTACCTATTGTAAAGGCTAGAGTCTTATCCAATCCCTCTGGATCACGCTGTGCTATGCTACGGCACTTAGGATTGTGGATGTGGTATGCTGATTGTTGCAATCGTTACCCCCATTTATTAAAGAGTTAAGAATGTATGCACCAACATCTGCATCTACACAGTTGCGTAACAACTGTCTCTTGTTCTTGAGTTTGTACCCACTCAAGTCTATACCGTGATACTCCTGAAGATCTGGTATCTGAGCAGACCTAAGTTTCTTCACTGGTTTATACTCAATACTGTTTATGTTTCCACTAGTCCACACGTAATGTCTACCCACATGTGAGGATATAGGAATCAAAGGATCGTAGTATGGTTTCACATTCTCTACCACCCACATACCTTTGAAATTATACTTCAAGAATAGTATCTCTTGGTATAACTTCATGTCTGGATACACTGGTTTAGTACCTCTAAACCTAACACATATATTCTGTCTAAAAGAACTATGTGTTTGACAGGGTGGACTAGACCAGATCAGATCAAAGTTACTATAGTTTTCTAACAGGAACTCATGTGCATCGTCTACATATAAGTAGTCATTAGGAAACCGATCATGATATACGGTAGCAATCCTACCATCTAACTCTACTGAGTGTACTTCATGACCATCCCAATTGGTACGGTTACCACCTAGTCCTGCATACAAATTAAGGATCTTCATCCTAACATCACACCAGTTAAATTGTTTCCATTATAGTACCCTTCAAGGTACACTCTAGCACCACAAGATAATGGATTATCCATCTCTTGTTTCAACTCCCAGTTACCTGAGAGGAACACCTTGTGATAGTAGGTGTTACCCTTACTATTCTTAACTGTAATACAAGGATAGTTACTACCACTACGTGTGTTTTGTTTCACGATGTGCTGATTAACATGCACTCGTGTCAATATACCGTTCTTTTTCATGGTTACTTCCTATTACACCACACCAAAAACAAGTTCGTTCAGTTAACTCTATCTTGATGTGGTAGTTTACTATCAACCATATCATTCCCAGACTTATACTCAATATCATCAATAGGAATATCATCGCTAGGTAAAACATCATGTTTATCCTTTCTGGTATACTTAGTCTTATCCTTATGTACTAAGCTACCTCTGTTTCGTATGCCTCCCATTCTAATTTCTTTATTATCTTCTGCATGTCCTTCATTGACTCAAGACATGCTGTTATTTTGTATGGTTTATTAACACAATCCATTTCCATTGATAACTCATTGAGTTCATGGAGTAATTCAATATAAAAAGCCTGAGTTTCACAGTATTTGAGACTCTGACTCAGGATAGAATCTGACATAACGATTTCCATTTCTTGGCTTACGTTGGTAGTGTCCGCTACCTACACCAGTTTTAGATTTATAAGACTTGATTAGTTTAACTTCAGTCTCACTTAGACCGTTGTACCAATGCTCTGATGGATTCATATTACTTTATTCTCCTAGCATGAGAAGTTACATCTTTCACATACCCATCCCCTAATTCATAGGAGCCATAGGTATATGGTGATTTAGTAGCAAGGAACCATCTTGCATAAGGATTAGCTTTTTCCTTTTCTTCTGACTGATACTTCTTGAGTACACGGTACTCAAACCCATTACTTCCTTCCCAGATCTCATAAGGATCTTCTACCTTACGAGTCTTACCGCATAGGTTCTTCATAATTAAACTTCAATTGAACTAAGGTCATAATAGTTGTCATCTAGTTCTGGCATAATATTCCTTTCTTAAATAGAATCCACTTTTCTTCTGGTAAATAAGAACTCAAAACCGATCTATCAACATTATTTAATAAACCATAAATAGAGGTTTCATCCTTGTTTTCTAGATCGGTTTTTATTTGTTCTATCACTGTTTTTTCTAATTCCATGTAGTTGTCTGTGTAATCATCCATTTAACCATTCCTCATAGGTTTTTAACGGTTTACCAGTTGTGAGATCATTACCTTTACCATCATCTGCACAGGCCCGATAAATATCATATTCATCCTCATTAGTACCACGTGCTTTAGTTTGCCAATCTTCATTATATTCTAGTTTCATGTCAGTCCTGTATCCATTCAAGTTCATCACTACCTTTTTTTAAGATAGCTTCTTTTAAGACTTCACCGTTTACATAGAATCTAAAACTTTGAGTGTTTTCATCTATTCTTCTGTGAGTAAGTTTAGTTTGTAGAAACTTATGACTATTCCTTCTACTTGTACCTACTCTAACTTCTACTTCACCATGATTTATTATCCCATAAGATTTGTTGCCCATTGAACTCCCACGCTTTTCAGCATAAGCACAAGAGTTAATGATGTTCCAAATCGGGAACTGTTGGAAACCGTGTGCCATATACTCCTTTCATTAGTAATCTATTTTGTGTTTAGATTTTACAAACTCTTTACCTATAACTTCATTTAGTTTGTCTAGTCCTTCTTCTAGTCTTCGAGTGACATATCTTAATTCATCACTACCATACCCTGCTGAATCGGATCTAATTTCCAATCTAAGTTTGCTTAGAGTTGCCTCAAAGCCTACTAGCTTTTCTAGGTTCATAATCACCTCTCTTGATTTGAATGTTGGCGGATCATGAAGGAATCGAACCTTCCTAGTCTGGTTTGGAATCAAACTGCATCCCAGATGATGACCCTTATTAAGCGAGTGGAGCTACACTGCAATGGTTTGGACCCATGCCCATTATACTTATGGATAGTATAATGAAACCCCACTCTAAGTTGTTGTTAGTATAGATATATTATTGGTTCATCACCGTTATAAAAACCTAACTCCCTATCTATAATTCTTTTTCCAGTTCTACTGTCAAATCTCATCTTGTCACCTGAAAAAAATTCAGTAATGTCGTAGATGTTTTTTATTTGTTTATACCTATCCTCATCTATTCGACTTCCATCTTTTAAGTTGAAAATCTTACAGTATTCAGAGAACGGTACAATGTCCTCATTAATCATAATATCTCACTTGTAGATTAATTCAAATTGTCAAAGATCTAAACGTATATATAATACACTTGTATATATTAATACTTGTGCTTGTGGATAACGTGATGTGCATAGTCATGATAAGACTCAAAGCCCATCTCTTCCCATCGTTTCTTAGTCTTAGTAGCATTAGCCTTTGAGACTAGAACTTGTTTGGCTACTGGCTGTCTTGCAGTAGCTTTTATGATCCTACGTTCTCTGGGTAGAACAAAGTCTTTACCATGTTCTTGAATGAATTGGATAAACTCCTCTTCAGTCATACCTTTGAACCTTGGATCACAATTCTGTATCTGGAATCTGGGTAGCTTTACTTCTTTGGTTACTGGATCAATTGAGCCGTGAAACCTATCGTTGAAGTAACCTGAAATAACTTTACGTAGCCACTCTTCGTCACCAATGCCTAACCTACGATCACGCTTTCTGGCTTCGGTGTTCTTATGGTTACAATGAGTTGTAGCCTTGCGAACACCTTTACTTTCAGGATTCTCACCCCAGATTCCCATGATTTTTACAGTCATGGAAAACTCCGTTGTTTAGATTGTCAAAGAACAAACCGTTAAACTTTGATTAACTCAATTAATTGTGAATGTTTCGTATCCGATCAATCAATCATGTTTAATCATTATGTGTATAGTCTACACAAGTAAGCATTAATTGTCAAGACTTTTTTTGAAGTTTAGACCAAATAAAGATTCAACTCCTGTTTTTGCTGTGCAAGGTTGATCAAATAGCATCGAATCTAATTCATCAATGTCTTGAACACTAGGAACGGAGCCAGACTCTAACTTGTCTTGCTCTTCCTTCAAGATTTCAATAAATGTTTTAGCTTTCATATAAACCGTTTTAATTAATTGTTTAAAAGCATTGTACACATATGAGTATATAGGTCAAGTTTATTTTTAAGATGAGTCTCAAGAGATATATGAAACTCATCCAAGAACTAAACTCTCGTTTCAAGTTCGTCCAATATACAAGGCCCTAACATATCAGTTAAAAGATTATCGGGGCCGTTAGTTTCTTCAATCCTAGCGTAGGCGTGTTTACCGATCATCTCATCAAGCTTCTTTTTTATTTGTTTGTAGTACCAATCGACTCTATTTTTATCCTCTTCCTCAATTCCAAGTCCAAGCTCGATCTCGTCAAACTTCGTTTTTAACTGGATTAAGTCTGACTTACATTCAATTAATGAATTTCGATACATCATGATAATGATTTAATTAAAGGTTAAAAAAGAATTATCATTAGTGTACATGATCCACAAGTGAATGCAAGAAAAAAAAACAACAGATAAAAAAGAAACACAAAGAAACGAAACCAACCAAGCGGACTCAAAGACAAGACATGATCTCATCATCACTAGATGTCACATCTTGTCACCTTAGCTGGCTGGCTGGCTTTAATTGAACTTGTGGTACTCCCTGTGCCCTTCAAAAGGTTTTCCGAGAGTTTCGCTAAGTGGTGCAAAGGGGAGCTGCTTCATAAATGACATGCGATCACCCCTTCACATTTTGTTACCAAATATCCCCTATTGTCCCTATGCTACTTTAGGTCCACCTATCCATTCCCTGTTGCTTCTTTTAAATTTAAGAATATCACCATCTATAACTGGATCGTTGTTTATCTTAAACTTCTTCTTTTTCTTCTTAACATCAGTCTTCTTACCTTGGTGACTATTAGTACCTTCAATTACTTTAGGTTCACTAGGTATCTGCATGTCTCTCAACATGTTTCTTATAGTTTTATCACTTTGTATTTTACTTCTTTTCTTCTTAATATTTAACTTAGTATTACTCATAGTTTACTTTAGTCTTTATCCTAGTAAGTCCATTAAATGTTACATCCATGTTATCTCCTGTGGTACAAAGCGTTCACGACCTACCACATTACTCATAAACTTTTCCAGTTCATGGTCTAGTAAGTCGTTCTTTCTATCTTTGATTTGTCTATCTGCATCAGCAGCCATCTGTTCTACCCAGTAAGACACTGCCATACTAAGTGCATCTAGTCTGTCATCGTGTCCTAATGCTCCTCTGTCCTTAGTAATCCTAGTCATTTGGTGAGTAAGCATGTACCTAGACTGTGATTCTACTGGATAGTTCTGTACTGTCTTATAATCATTCTGTAGAACCTTCTGATCGACCACTAAGCGATGCTGATTCATAACTGGCTCAAGTGTATCAATGATCCTTCTTTCTTTCTGTGTAGAGGATCTAGTCTCTTCTATAGTTACGTTGTAGATACGAGCTAATATTGGTTTAAGAAGTTCCATAAACATTCCGT
>Ga0181397_1000268_pt1 | contig 19838 bp, 17 predicted proteins | sample 20SPOviralmetaG_FD_130126 | JGI IMG/M metagenome (GOLD analysis project Ga0181397, IMG submission 130126) | Marine viral communities from the oligotrophic San Pedro Time Series (SPOT) site, San Pedro Channel, CA, USA - 20 SPOT_SRF_2011-02-23 | ecosystem: Environmental > Aquatic > Marine > Strait...
AAAGCGTTGGGGTGGTTGGTTAGACTATGGTGACTTTATCGTATTGACTGGAACAAATGGAAAGAACGGAGTATATCAAGTTAAAGATACTATGAATAAACGATTTGTAAATCGTATTGATATATTGGAATCACCAGGAACCAAACCATACAAGTTTACAAGTGCTAAAATTAAGAAAGCAAATCTTAATGAAGACATAAAGTTCATTACAGAAAAAAATAATTGATTTTAAGAAATCAAAGTTATATTTATATATAAGACAAATAATTAACAATTAACAATTAACTAAATAGGAGATTCAAATGGAATCATCAAGTTATACTGATTACAATCATAGGTTATATGGCAGAAGAGTTCTACATATAATGTCACCAGTGCGTTGGAGAAGTAAAAAGTTCTTACATCACGCAGATTCAAATTACAAAGTTATGATGAAAACAATTAAGTTTTTACCAATGTGTCATCATACAATTTTAGTTCCGGAACATAATGAAATACCAGACTTAGGAGATAATGTTACTAAGATACCATTTCCTTATGCTCAATCGGTTTTATCTAATCGTGGACAATTTCACGGAAGAAAGTTTACCAATCAAACAGATTGGAGAGCAAAGGATTATGACTTTGTTTTCAATCATCAACCAGAGTTATTATACAATGTATTTAATGCATTTGCAACTGGTCGTTATGGTATGTCAGTTGAAGGATTTAATTTCTTTCACTGGGTAGATTGTGATAAGAGTAGAGTTACATCATCTTATCCGGTAGGGTTTTACAGACAATTAGAAGCAATTAATATGTCATATCGTTCTTACTTCCATAGTCCAGTAAGTTTTGATTATATGAAATCCAATTTTACTGGTAAAACTAAATATACCGTAACCGATGTCAATGACGAAGTTATGAAAGAGAAAGTAAATTACTTCCCATTGGGAGTAGGAGACTTTCCAGAATCAGAACCATTTGATTTAGGAACAGATAAAAAAATATTATTATTTAATCACAGATGGAATAACTCAACCGGTATAGAAAAACTAATAGATTATACAAAAGACTTAGATAGAGATGAGTGGTTAGTTTGGATTACTGATGAACAAGCAAAGAAACCTTTGGCAGGAGCACCAGCACCAAGTTGGATGCATATAAAAAGTTTACCAAGTGGTGGTAATTATAGATACTTGATTGAGAAGTCATTTGCAACAATAACACTTGTTGATAATTATATGACTTGGAACTTGTCAGTTCAAGACGCAGTTAAGTTAAAGAAACCAAGTTTAGTATTTAAACACGACACACACAAATATGTGTTGGGAGATGATTATCCATTATACTTTGAAAACAAAACTCAGTTTATAGATATGATTAACAAAATCCCAGAGGGTAAAGAAGTTAATTGGGAACTTCCACTACACGACAAAATATTTGAAAGTAATCTTGTTGAGGACTTAACTAATTGTTTAAACAATAGTAAGAAGAAGAAAACTACAAGAACCAAATATGGTATTGAGTGGTTGTATCATATCTTACAAGGAAATGGTTATAAGAAAAATCTACTTTATAACTCTCACAGAAAACTTTACAAAAGTAATGCGTGGGAAGGTATGAGACAATGGGTATTAGATAGGGGTGCGAAAGATACACCAACATCAGATGATACTTTCTTGTGGATTCCAGATGAGAACAAAGAAGCAGTTCAAAAACTCATTGATGAAGCAGGTAATGTAGATTATAAGGGTGACCCACTTGGAGTATCTGAGAAAGACCCTAAGTATGAAAAAAATAGTAAAATTAATAAATTCTTTTAGGAGTAAAAATGAAACAATTAACAGAACAGCAAATAACACAAAATTGGACGGACTTACGAACAATTATTAATAATACATTTGGGGGTGAGAGATTAGAAAAACTCAACAAGATGTATGACTACTTTGAAGATAGAATGTGTATGGCACCTGCGAGTGGTAAGGCACATTTCCATAACGCAATGGTTGGTGGTTATGTAGAACACATACTACACGTCGTTAAGTTTTCCCAACAAGTTAGAGATACTTGGGAACAAAATGGTGCTGAGATAAACTTTACAAATGAGGAATTGATATTCGCAGCGTTACATCACGACTTAGGTAAAGTTGGTGATTTAGAAAATGATTATTATATCCCACAAGAATCAGATTGGCATCGTAAAAATCAAGGAAGTATCTTTACACATAATCCGGAATTACAATATATGGTTGTAACGGATAGAGCATTCTTTTTACTACAACACTTTGGAATTAAAATTTCAGAGTGGGAATATATTGGATTGATGTTAACTGATGGAATGTATGAAGACGCGAATAAAAAGTATTACACAAGTTTCAATCCAGACTTTAGATTAAAGTCTAATATCGCATACATCTTACACCAAGCAGATATGATGGCAACACATATTGAGGGGGACCAGTGGAGACGAGGAGATAAAGTAGAAAATAAAAAAGTTGAACAATCAGTAAATAAAATCAAAGACGCAGTCGATACGGAAGTAAAAGAAAAGTTTACTAAGTCAACAGACGCTAAGGATATATTTAACGAACTATTTGGGGAGAGTAAGAAATGATTTATTTTTTAATTTTATTTATTCTCTTGACTTTAGTAGAAGGATATGTTATATTTAACCTTACAAGAAAAGTTGAAAGATTAGAAACTTGGATTGAGGATTACGCACAACGAATACAAGATACTCAACGAGTATTAAAAGAGATTGATAGTAAAGGTAACTTTGAAGCAGATGATGAAGTCGGTGTAGTCTTTACAGCAATCAAAGAAACAATAGACGAGTTAAACGAAATAACAGAAACGGAGTTATAATGCCAAGAAAAGCAAAAAAGGGTTCACCAAGATATTACTTCCATCAAGGAACAGAAGACGCAATCATTAGACACAATAAAGAGACTCGTCCACATATGAGAGAACGAATTTACAATGAACATATTAGACAACCTTTTGAGAAGTTGGCAGAAAATATTATTCATACATTTAAGTTTTATTACTTCGATGTTCCAAGTGCAGATGTTATGCACGAGGTTGTTAGTTTCTTATATATGAATATGCATAAGTTTGCTGAGGGTAAAGGAAAAGCATTTAGTTATTTCAGTATTGTTGCTAAGAACTATCTTATCTTACACAACAACAATAATTACAAAAAACTAAAACAGACTGACGGAGAAGAAGCAACTGATTATAAACGAGATGCTATGTATGAAACAAAAAGAACAGATGTCTTGGAAGGTCAAAAAGAATATATGGATTTGTTCATAGATTATTGGACAAACAATTTGACTACGGTATTTAAAAGAAAACAAGACATAGATGTTGCTAATTCAGTATTGTATTTAATGGAACAAAGAAAGAATATTGAAAACTTCAATAAGAAAGCATTATATATTATGATTAGAGAGATGACAAATTCTAACACACAACATATTACAAGGGTGATTAATGTGTTAAAAAAACATCACAATAATCTACAAAAAAGTTATCTCGCTACCGGAAGTATAGAAACTAAATATACTGGAAGTTGGGACATACTATAAAAAAATTACATTTTCAGATTTTAGTCTGATATGTATATACAGGAAATAACAGAAGTTCTTAAATGATAAGTTGTTATTTCACAAAGATAAAATAATAACAAGGAGGCCAGAATGGCTAATAAAAAATCAAATCCCTTTATTCAAAAAAGGGTAGAAGAAACGACAATTGATGTTCCTTTCTATCTATATAAAACACTAGACTCACAAGAAGAAAAAGTATTTGAAGCGTTTAAAAGTAAACCACAATACAATCTATCATCACAAATAGTAATTGATAGAAGATATGCACAAAGACTTTTAACATTGTGGTCAGAAGATAAACGACAAACCTATCTTAGAGATTTCTTTGATGGTTTTGACAAAATTAATGCTTTTGTTTGTGTTTCAATTCATAGAGCTATTGAAGTTCTTGAATCAACAAAAAGAAGAGCACAAGACAAATCAACTATCAATACATTTATTGCAGACCTACGAGGTGAAATAGATAATGGTAAAAATTGGTTGTTGATTAATGGACAACACAGAGATAAAATTTTCCAAAGACTTTGGACTAATGAAGACTCAATACCAACTAAATTCCCAATAGTAAATCAAAGAGATATTGCTGGAAAATATTGGTCAGACTTAGATGTTGATTCTCGTGTTGCATTACTTCACGTATCACACCCAATAACATTCGTAACAAAGTTTACAAATATGAGTGATTTAGTTCAAATTGTAAACCTACACAATGAGGGAAGTGAATGGAATCCACACGAAAAAAGAAGTATTGAACCATCATATTTTATGCAAGAGTTAAGAAAATTAGACCATAATGATATGTTAAAAACAATGTTTGGAAAAGGTAATCTAAATGCAACAGGTATTTATTCACCTAATAAAAAGGGTATATCTTTTCTGGCATCTCAATTATACTTAATGTGGAAATATAGTAAAAATGATTGGAATAAATTTTATTCAATGAGTAGTAATGAATTAGAAGACTTGGTAAAAATAGAGTCTGAGGATTGGAGTAAAAATTCAACTGACGAGTTTATATCATTTTTTATAAAAGTTGCAAATGAACTTAATAGTTTTTATTTTAGTCATCCAAGTAGAAAAAAGACAACTAAAAAAGTAATTAGACACAAGATTACTTCTTTTAGAAATTACTTTGTTCTTCGTTTAATTATGGATAGAAAAACTAATATCAATGATATTGTTTACAAAGTTGAAAATCCAGAAAAGTTTGTGTTGACCTACCTTAAACACGAAAGTAAACGATTATATGATAGAGAACAACTAACCGATGATGGTAAAAAGAAGTGGGACAAATTAGAAAAAAAAGGAACTCTTGATAAACATAATATCAAAGAACTAATGAAAGACTATAAGCGTTCAGAATGTTATACAGAGTTATTAAGAGGTTCTGGTCGAGATGATTATATTTTTCAAATTGGTCAATTAACTTTTGATGATTTCAAAGATGACTTTGATAATGGAAAACTTCGTGGTATCGTTAGAACTCGTGGTGAGAATGTAAGTAAAGATGTCAAAGACCTTGTATATAAAAGAGCAATAATGGATAGTGAATCAGATAGTATAGAGGAACTTTACAATTCTATTGATACGAAAGTTAATGAAGTAATTCATACAAAGACACCACAAGCAAAAGGTGGAACACCAACACTAGACAATTTAGGTCTTGGAGATGTTTCTACAAATAGAAGACAACAAGACAAACACTAATCACAAAATAAATCAGACTCAGAGATGCTTTAATGCTAAGTTGGTATGATTTGAATAGGAGGTTATATTAAATATATATATACATTCTTAGGTTTAAAACCTAAAGTAAAATATATGTCGTTCAATAGATTTGAATAACATAAAAAAGGGGAATATTTCTATTCCCCTTTTTAATTCCACCTTTATTTATTTAGTAATCCGAGTATCACAATTAGTGATATGAATCCGGCAAATCCCGCGTTAGCGAAAGTATTTACCAAACTAATCAAATTACCAACAATATCCATACCTAAGAATCCCCCTACAAATATTAACTGCACGAGAACACCTAAGCCGACTATGTGAAGCAATAGGTCTTTAATACCAGTTACGCCTTCCATAATCATTTTGATTGTGTCTTTCATTTTAGTTTCCCCCTATTAATGAACAAAAATCGGTGTTGAAACCGACTTCGTATAATAATTATAAGTAATAATCAAAAAAATCAACTGATATATAAATATATATCCCTATTTTTTGAGATTTGTATATTTATTGTTAGGTAAAAACTATGTCAAACGATTACGAAATATTCAAGGGAAAAACCCTATCAGATGTCTTTAAGGACATATACGATAATTCCAAAACCAATAAACAACAATTAGAAGTATTGATGAAAGAGGTTGTGGGATTTATCAAGGACGGAGATACAGCCGTTCAGATTATACCTATGTTGAAAGAGTATTTGGAAATCAATGTTAAGAACGATGAACAACTTGTCAAGTTAGCAACAATCGTTCAAAGAATTACAGCAGCAGAAAAAAGAATATCAGATAACGGAGACGAGTATGGCTTGTCGGAATCAGAAAAGGAACAATTGATGAATGCAATTGAATCTGATGTTCAAGAGTTACAAAATAAGAAAGATGAAATAGATAGTTCTATCAGTAGAGATAATTAATGGTCATAGATTTTCAAGAAGTTGAAGTGCGTTTTGTGTATACTGCACAGAAAGAAGGTAATAGTAATTACAAAATTTTAGGTAGATTCGTAGGTTTACACTCAAACAAATCATCAGTAAATCCTATTGTATTTAAACCACTGGACCCAAACAATTTACAACTACCAGTTGTACACGAAATAGTTATGGGTTGTAAAATTGATGGAGTATATTATTATACTAATAAAATTAGTAAACTTGATTCACCATCAGTTTCACCGGAAGTAGGAAAAAGTGAATTTCTTGCAAATAGAAAAAATGTAGATATTAAGTATGGAGATTATTTTACTGTAAATCCTTCCGGTTCAAAAAGTTTAATACCCTTTGAGGGTGATACAATTATACAAGGTAGATTTGGAAATTCAATTCGTTTAGGTAGTAATCAATATAATGATTTTGATATTGATGAACTTAAAGTAAAAGATAGCAGAGAATTTATTAACTCACCAAATATAAAATTAGTATCTGGAATATCTAAGTATCCAGTAGATGAAGTAAGAGAAGGCTATCTTGAAGAAATGAAAAATGAATTAAGTTCTATATACTTAACGACAAACGAATCAACAACAATAGGTACTTATAAGTTTGATGATAAAGTTTATGCTGGAAGTCCTAATGTAATTATTCAATCAGACAAAATTGTATTTAATGCAAAAGACAAAATAAATTTTTGGTCATCTAATATAAATTTAGGTGATAGTTTTTTAAATTTAAATTTTGGTAATGAAAAAAATTTAGAACCTATGGTATTAGGCAACACATTAAAAACCTTATTAAAAAATATATTAGATGTAATTGAAAATACAATAATTGGTGGTGGTAATACGACATTAGCAGCTCCTTATAAAAATAAATTTACAAAAGTTAGACAAACACTAGAAGATGACGATAATGGAATTTTAAGTAAGTTTGCAAAAATTAGAGGTAATAAAAATGATAATGAGGCATAATAATGAATAAAAATAAGTTAAAAAATATAATTGAATTAGTTGTTCGCAAAGAAGTCAAAAAACAACTGAGTGAGATATTTATTAATGAAGAAAAAGAAATTAGTTTAGCAGAAACAATTTCACAACCTAAACCAAAAAAAGTTATCAACAAACCTAAAAAACAATATTCAAAAAACCCAGCGTTAAATGAAGTATTGAACCAAACCAAACCACTGGGGTCATCACAAACAGATGAATATCCTACATTGGGAGGTGGAGTATTAGGAAGTGATAATATGGCAGATGTATTGGGTTATGGAGATTTAGGTAGAGGACAGAATAAAGAAAGAGCGAGAGAAATGGGGGCAGTTGACACAATCAAGAAAGCAGGTGTTTCAGTAGACCAAGTTCCTGAGGGTGTCCAAGATGCTTTAACTCGTGATTATTCTGGTTTGATGAAAGCAATAAATAACAAGAAAAAAGGTGAAGGTGGATTTAGACCATAATGGCAAATGTAAGAGAAATAGATAGAGATGAAAACATTTATGTTGGTATAGAGTTTCCTTTAGACCACAATGAAACTGGTTTTTTTCGCAAAACAAAAACTATTAGACAACAAGTAAAATCAAATATAAGAAATTTAATTCTTACTCAAAAAGGAGAAAGAATTTTTCAACCAAACTTTGGCTCAAATTTAAAAAAATTATTATTTACACAGATAACACCAGAAAGTTTAAAAAGTTTAGAAGATGATATTAGACAATCAATGTCAACTTGGTTGCCTTATGTTAATATAAATAACTTATTAATATTTCAAGATGATAGAAGTCCAAATCAAGTTTTAATTACATTAGAGTATTCAACTCAGGTTGAACCAGAAGTACTTGACACTATATCGTTTGAAATTGGAGCAGGAGAATAAAATGGCCGTTGATTATAATACAAACAAAAAAGTAATTAAAAAGGAAGTTAGTTATTTGGGGAGAGATTTTTCAGACATAAGAACTAATCTTATAGAGTTTGCAAAAACTTATTTCCCAAATCAATACAATGACTTCAATGAATCGTCACCAGGTATGATGTTTGTTGAGATGGCTGCATATGTTGGTGATGTAATGAATTATTATGTTGACAATCAATATAAAGAAACTTTATTAAACTATGCTGAAGAGAAAAAAAATGTTTATAATATTGCACAAGCCTATGGATATAAACCAAAAACGGCAACACCCGCAATAACAGAGATTACGGTATCTCAAACGGTCCCTGCTAAATCATTAGGTGGTGGTGAATATGAACCAGACTTAGATTATGCTGGTGTCGTATCAAGAAATTCAGTTGTAGCAACCGATACTGGTGTTGAATTTACAATTCCAGAAGAAGTAGATTTCAGAGCAACATCTGCACTTGACCCAAGAGATGATATATTATTTATAACATCATCAGCAGGAGTTCCACAAAACTATAAATTAAGAAAAAGAGTTAATTGTATTTCTGGAACGACAATTGATGAAGCATTTTCATTTAATAGTCCTAAAAAGTTTGACAAAGTAACTTTGGGAAGAGATAATGTAACAGAGATTGTTTCAATAGTTGATTCCAATAATAATACTTGGTATGAAGTTCCTTTTCTAGCACAAGACACTATTTTTGAAACGACAGAAAATTCATCTTTAAATGACCCAACATATACTCAATATCAATCCGACACTCCTTATATGTTAAGATTAATTAAATCTACTAGAAGATTTACAACAAGAGTTACTGATAATGATAGACTAGAATTAAGATTTGGTGCGGGAGTTAGTCAAAACGCGGATGAAGTTTTAATTCCTAATCCGGATAATGTTGGTTCTGCATTAGGTCTTGGTATATCAAGACTAGATGAGAGTTTTGACCCATCAAACTTTTTAAAAACAGGAACTTATGGTTTAGCACCTTCCAATACAAGTTTGACAGTAACTTATCGTTATGGTGGTGGTATAGAGCATAATGTTAGAGCAAACTCTATTACTCGTCCAAAGAGTGTAACATTTACAATTGATGATGGTAATTTAAATTCTGATAATGTTACTGAGTCTGAGGATAGTTTAGAGTTTACCAATTTTAATCCTGCAAGAGGTGGTAGTTCAGGTGAAACAATTAATGATGTTAGAGAAAATGCATTAGCATACTTTAACGCACAAAATCGTGCAGTAACTAGACAAGATTACTTAACACGAGTTTATTCACTACCACAGAAATTTGGAAATATAGCAAAAGCATACATTACAAAAGATACACAATTAATTGAGAGTGATGATAATCAAATAGAAGAAATTGAAAATCCGTTCTCTATGAACCTATACTTATTAGGTTATGACTCAAATAAAAACTTATCAACTTTAAATGAAGCAGTAAAACAAAATTTAAAAATGTATTTATCTCAATACAGATTATTAACAGACGCAATAACAATGAAAAATGCATATGTGATAAATATCGGTGTTAGATTTTCAATAGTAACACAAAGAGGATTTAATAAGAGTGAAGTGTTATTTAATTGTATACAGGTTGTAAAAAATCATTTTAATATATCAAACTGGCAAATTAATCAACCAATAATATTAAGTGATATCGCATATAAAATATCAACTATTGATGGAGTCGCAAGTGTTGTGCCACCAGTAGAAAACAATCCTAACAATGAAATAGTATTAATAGAGGGTAAGTTTGACACTGAAAGTGGATATAGTGGTAATGTTTATGATTTAAATTCCGCACTTAAAAATGGTGTCATTTATCCATCATTGGACCCAAGTATTTTTGAAGTTAGATATCCTAATCAAGATATTATTGGTAGAGTAGTGGGAGACTTATAATGCATTATTTTATATTTGGAGATAAAGACGCAACAATATATTCAGGTGGGACTACATCATCTATCAATACTGGTGCTGATGAAATCTTAGAAGTTAATAAAACTGTAAACCAAAATGGTTCAGTTGCAAATGTTTCAAGAGTATTGATACAATTTGATTATACAGATATTTCATCATCAATACAACAGGGTAAAATTCCATCAACAGCAAAATATTATTTAAACTTATATGATGCTGGTTCAGAAGAATTACTAAGAACTCAAAATTTATTTACACATATGATAAGTGGTAGTGATTGGACAGAGGGTAATGGTAAACTTGACCACGACCCAGTTACTACTGACGGAGTAAGTTATCAATATAGAAATCAAGATGAAACTATACCTTGGGTAACGGGTTCAGTATTGACTGACGGGGGTGCTTGGTGGACAGGAAGTATTGATGCTCAATACGAAGTTAGTTCGTCAACAACACTTACAAAGGCAACCCAAGATGTAAGAATTGATATTACAGACTTAGTTAGTAATCACATATATTCCGCATCATCATATCCTAACAGAGGATTATTAGTTAAAAGAGAATCACTCTTAACAGGTTCAAGAGATTTTTCATTTAATCCTGGAAGTGATACAACAAAAGACGAAAGTAGTTCAACGAGATTAGGAAACCTAAAATTCTTTTCAACAGAAACCCATACAATTTATCCACCCAAGTTAGAGGTGGTTTGGGACGATAGTTCTTGGTCAACAGGAAGTCTATCCGCACTAAGTTCAACAGATTTAGAAAGATTAAAAGTATATTTTAAGAACCTAAGACCAGAATATAAAGAGGATTCAAAAGTAAAGTTCAGAATAGTTGGAAGGGAGTTATATCCTACTACGGATTTTGCAACAACACCAGCAGAATTAGATGTAAAATATTTACCAAGTGCATCAGCGTTTTACTCGGTTCTTGACGCAGATACAGAAGAAGTGATTGTTCCATTTGGGACAGGTTCAAAAATCAGTAGTGATTCATCAGGTAATTATTTTAATGTGTGGATGAATGGATTTCAAGCAGAAAGAAACTATCGTTTTTGTATCAAAGTAGTTAGTGGTAGTGGAACTACTGATGAACAAATAAATTATTATGATGACAATTATGACTTTAGAGTAGTGAGGTAAAACAATGCCATATAAATCAACAGACGCAGCAGTAAACAGTTCACCTTATTATGGTGCTTATGTAAACGATGAACTCATAGAATTAAGAAATAAAATAAAGTCTGAACGAGCAGACTTTTTGACAAATGAAAACTTTTCAACAACAATTAGTAGAAACTCTGATGGATTTATAGTATCATTTGAAAATCCATTTCAATTTGGAAAATCAGAGGGTTCTGGATTTAATTTGTTATCAATTGGTTTAGTTGAAACTATATTTTCATCAAAGTTTAACAAAAAAATAAATAAAGATTTTAATTTCATAGGAGTTGAATAAAAGTCGTGCCTAGATACGGATTAACAGAATCACAAAGACAAAATTATTATTCATTACGAACAACAAAAATTAATAGAGAATATATTGATTATGTTCATTTGTTCGTTTATGACCTTGATGATAAATTAATCAATGATACACAAATTGATTTTGATTCACTTTTTGACCCAGACCTTGAACAATTTAGAACTACACTATCAGTAAATATAGGACAACATTTAAGAGATTTAGATTATAGAGATGGTGAGTTTAAAGTAGAATATAGATTTTATAGAAAAATAGCCGGTAATGAAGGAACAGCATATTTTGTTGAAATACAAACTGGTGATGAATATGAGGGTGAATCAGGAAGTGAACTTGTTAGAACTGCAACTGGTCTTATAACAAAATACTTTGCACTTAAAAGTGATGGAACACTAGATTACGATAGAGAACTAATTCTTTACACAGATGTTTATAATGTATTTGAAGTAAGTCCAGATAGGACAGAGTTAATTATTGCACCTAACGAACAATTTCCAGATGAAGTTAAAACAAGACTACTAAAAGATTTAAGAAAAATTAATAGTGGTACTTATTTTATACCAGGTAAGATTAGTGATAGCATAAAAAATGCTTCGGATATTTTCCCTTCAAATAATACTCTTGAATTACCAAAAACAGATGAATACGATGAAGTGTTCACATCAAATATGGTAGGACAAACTATTGTATTTGAAAACTTTTTTAGAGCAATAGTTCCAGGACACTCAGCAGGATTCTTCTTTCAAGATTGGAAATATTCAACATATGGTGCTAAAATGGGACAACGAGGATTAGCACAGCAACCAAAAAATTCAGAAATTATTTTAGAAAATAGAGATTGGGGTGACTTTGAAGAATTAAGTCAACAAATGGAATCTGGATTTTCCGGACAGGATAGTATTTTAGAACTACCACCAATGTTGATTAATGAACAGGGTTCAAGAGTAGTAGATGAAAATGGAGCAACTGCTGACGCATATAATTTTGAAAACTTAACCATATCTAATAAAAACATCAAAGACAATATATCAGGTGAAAATGGATATTATTTAGCACAAGCGGTAAAAAGAAGAATTGATTCTTTAGAACATCTACCAAAAGATTTATGGGTAACTAAGACCAAAGGTAAACTACAAAATCCAATACACGAACAAGAGCAAACTGGTGATGAAGAAAACGATAGTAATTTTTTACATTACGAGCAAGGTATGCACCCCTATGTATATGATGAAAGAGAAGATACCGACAATATAGCAATGAACGAATCTGATTTCACGAGAGGTGGAGCTTTGATGGAACAAATTGGACTTGTTGGTATTGATGTTAATGACCAAGTTGATATACCCTTTCGAGGTTATTCAAAATATTGTGATATGAATCCCTTTAGAGCTGCTAGTGATGAATATTTAGTTCACGAAGTTTTAATACCATTGTATTGTACGATAACACAGGTAGTTGATGAAACAACAATTAAATTCAATATCAATCAGATAAAACAACAATATTATGATTTAAGACATAAAGGATTTAAAATAACTTCACTTGGTGTTCACAACAACCCAAATAATTATCAACCAGGTGATATTGAAACTTTTAAAATGTCTGATATTTCTAAAATTCCATTTTATATTGAAAGTGATGCTTACAATGATGTTGGACAATATAGAACATATTTAAAAAATAACTTAGACTTTTATCTAATAACAAACTTAAAACCAAATCCAAGTGGATACGCTATAAAATTACACAAACCACTACTAGATAATGTGGTAGATGTAACAGGAGAAACTCCTTCAGAACTATCTATTGTTGAAGAAAGACTACAAGATATAAAAGAAAAAATTGTCTTAATACCTACACAGGAAGTCAATGATACATTTTTATATCCAGCAAATTTTGATAGTCAATATAATGAGATTAACAATCAACCGACTGCTTTCCAAAGTCAAAACGACATATTAAGTTCTGATACTGAACAAAATAGAGAACTTGAAAGATTACTGGTATCAAGTAGTTTACTTGATGTTCAACCAAATGTAGATTATTCAAAAACCACAACAGATATCTCAACGGAAACTGACGACACTGGTTTTGGTAATTTTATACATTTTTCAAATTCAGAAAGAAGACTTTTAAACTTTAGAAAAAAACTTAGATTAATAGAAAGTTATACCGCCGAAAGTGGTTCACTATCAAGTGTAACATCAACTACGGTTGTTACAAAAAGAGAAGACATATCTAAAAAACGACAAAGAGTAATTGACTCGTTTACTCCGTATGAAGATTACTTATATTTTGAAAGTTCTTCATTTTCAAGTGCATCCAATGGAATATTCCACGATACATCTTGGCCAAAAACAAACTCATCAACACCATACATATTGGAGCATTCATCAGGTTCAACAGGACAAACTTGGTTTAATACTATGATTTCAAGTGCGTCTAAATATGACTTTGATAATCAAAATTCTTTAAGAAATACCTTACCAGACCACGTCTCATTAGACACTGAAAATAATGTATATTTAGAATTTATGGATATGGTTGGTGAACAATTTGATGAGACTTGGACTTATGTAAAATCTCTAACTGATATTAACATAAGAGTAAATAATATGTCAGAAGGTATCTCAAAAGATATCGCAAGATATTACTCAGAAGCTCTTGGTATAAAATTATTTAATGGTAGTTCTTTGACAAACTTATCAGAATATTTGTTAGGTAAAAACACTGACGGAACTTCTAAAAATGAATTGTCTGGACAAGCTATTAGTGAAGAAATTTGGAAAAGAATATTAGCAAACTTACCTTACTTTTTTAAAACAAAAGGAACAGAAAGGTCAATCAAAGGTATATTAAATTGTTATGGTATTCCAAGTTCAATTTTACGAGTTCGTGAGTATGGTGGCCCAGATAAAGGTACAAGAGTTAATTATGAAATAAAAAGAAAATTTACAAGAGCATTAGATTTTAGAGCAGGACAATATATTAAATCTCATTATACAACTTTACAAGGAAAAGATATTAATGGTAGTGATAAAAACTTATATCCAGAAACAATGGAGTTTAGATTCAGAACACCAAATAGTGTAGGTTCGTCCGGTTCAATGGTATTATTACAAAAGTCTGGTTCTGGTGCCGGAAGTGAGGGTAGTTGGGCAATATCTTTACAAGATAATGGAACAACTGATGATTATGGATATTTAAGGTTTGCTATAAGTAGTTCTAATTCTTCAACAGGAGTTGACCCAGTTCAATATATAACATCGTCTTTAAATGCATTTTATAATGATGACTTCTGGTCAGTAATGTTAACAAGAAAATCTGCAAGTGATGGGAGTGCATTTACCGAAGATAGTATATATGCGTCAGCATCATTTGAATTAAGTGTAAAACAATACGACTCTACAAGACAACGAATAGTTTATCAATCATCAGAAAGTTTAGAAACTGGTATGAGTAGTTCATTGGCAGCCTTTACTTCAAGTGGAGATTTATATCTTGGTGGTAGTGGAACAGGAAATCACGGAAGTCAGTTCAGTGGGTCTATGATGGAGTTTAGACTGTGGAGTGAACCATTATCTCAGAGTGTGTTTAACAACCACGTTCGTACACCAAAAGCATATAATGGGAATACAACGTCATCCGCTTATGATAATTTACTACTTAGATTAACCTTAGATGAAAATAGAAATTTAAATACATTTCCAACAGCATCGAACTTCAGTCATCAAAAAACATTTAGTTTAAACTTGTCTGGTAGTAATGTAAATGGATTTACTGGTAATTTTTATAGGACTTTAACTGACCAAGAGAAAGTAAAAGTTCCTAATGTAGGATTTCGTAGAAACGCAACAAAGATTAGAATAGAAGATAATAATTTAAAACCAGGAACAATCTTAGATGTAAATCAAAGTAATGAGGTTTCAACAGATGACTTTGCACCTATTGATAGTGATAAAGTTGGAATTTACTTATCACCAACTGATGTAATCAATGAAGATATATTATATAGTATAGCAGATTTTAATTTTGATAATTTAATTGGTGACCCAAGAGACCAAAATCAATATTCCTATCGTGGACTAAAAGAGTTAAGAAGTAATTATTTCAAAAGATACTTAGGTGGTAAAAATAATTTTTTTGATTATCTAAGAATTTTAGAGTTTTACGATAATAGTTTATTTGATATTGTAAAACAATTTCTTCCAGCAAGGTCAAAAGCATTATTAGGATATTTAATAGAACCTAATGTATTACATAGAAGTAAAAATATTCTATCGTCTGGTATAACAAACGAGAATCAATATTACGAACAAGCAGACCATTTTCAAAAAGGAATGTCAGTTACTTCAAGTCTATCAGCAGAGTATATAATGAATGATAGCATAGTAACTTCAAGTCTCTATGAACCATCATTAGTTCACTTGAACGAAATAAATCCAAGGTCACCTAAGTCAACCACATACGCCACAGCAAGTATTGTAAGTGGTGATACTTTATTTACATTTACAGAAACATTACAACCATTTATGGTAAATTCCAGAAAATCCACTAGATATCAACAAGTAGAGCTTTACTATACTTCTTCTTTATCAGCATCTACTTCGGCAGGATTTGGTGAAAATTATAAATATCCAGGTGATTTATATGTTATAAGTTCATCTTTTATACCAAGTGAATTTGAAAAAATGTATGAGGACTCAGCAGTAAATAGATTATTTTATACAGGAACTCAACTTAATAAATTTAACAATACTTATGATGAAATTACCTCTGGTGAAGAACCAGTTATTATCAACACAAGTAGAGGAACAGAGTTAGAAACACAAGAATTAATTGAATCAAGATTAAAAACAAATTAATAGACGAAAAATTTAACTTTCTTATATTTATTACTGAATAAGAATAGTTATATTATTTTCCACAGGAGCAAATAAAATGGGATTTTTAGACAATACAACAATAACGGTAGACGCAATACTTACGAGAAAAGGTCGTGAAAAACTAGCAAGTTTTGGTAGTTTTGACATAGTTTATTATGCGTTTGCAGATGATGAAATAGATTACAATTTATATGATGTTACACATCCACAAGGTTCAACTTACTATGGTGCAGTTTTAGAAAACATGCCATTATTAGAATCATTTGTTGATGAAACACAAGTTATGAGGTATAAATTATTTACAAACGAAAATAAAGATTTAAATACTTTATCTTATGTAACAGTAGGTGGTAATACAACCGCTGGTAATAATGAAACAATTACACTTGTAGATATAGCCACAGCTAACTTTAGTAACGATGATACTTATAAGTTTACTCTTTTAAATACTAATGTATTTTCTATGACAGACTCATCTGGAAATAGAGGAACTCTCACCAGACGAGGTGGAAGTCAAGTAGTTAGAAATACATCAAGTGTAGTATTAACTCCAAAAGATTTAACCGGTTTAACGAATCCTATTACAAAAACAGTAGTGTTTATAGAATCCGAAGGAACTGGGGCATCTACAAGTATAACCATAACCAACACACATACATAGGAGTAAATCATGCCACATTTTAGTAGTTTAGTAGATAGAGGAAAAGCATTTGGGTTTAGAAATAAACATAGAGCATTAAGGACATATTTACAAAATGCAGTTGGAAACACAGATGAATTTGACACTTACTTTGGTAGATTTTTTGATGGTGAGCCACCAGTATTTTTAGGTAATCCATTTACTACAAGTCCAACCGACACTTCAGAATTTGGAGCAGCCATTACAGCATATAACAATGCTTATAGTGAACACCAAGACGAAGAGTTTGATTCAAGAATTTATAAGCCTCTTTTAGCAGACGATAAGTCAGTCATAACGACTACAAAAGTTTCATCAGGATTATTTACTGGTGGTGTTGGAACATTAACAAGTGCATTTAGTTCATCAGTCGCAGGTGATACAACAGCGTCTTACATTGAAATTTTCGATAAAAACCCACAATCAGATACCACAGCAGAAGTTCAATATGCATTAGGATATGCTCACTTCGCAGGTAGTGGTTCTATCGGAAACACAACCAAGACAACTGCAGGAAACAGAGAAACGGCAGCACTTTACAGACAATTTTCTAATGTAATTTTATCAGCGGATACTGAAAAATTTACATTTACGGGGGCACCAACCCCTTCATCATCAGGGTATGATGAGTTTTATTTTGTTGTGTTTAATAGAGCACAAATGAGAGAAAAAGTAGACCCAGGTAATTGGGAACTAAAACTTTCAGGTTCAGCTGAAATTTCATTAATAGACGATAGTGGTGCAACTAGCGTGACTGATGTCAATCAAGCAGGTAGAGTATTTAATATTGTTAGTGGTTCTATTACTAATGGTGTTCATACAGCCGCATCGTCAGAAACAACCTTTGGAGCACCAGGATTATTTTATCCTGATTTAGGTATTTTAATTTTAAATCCATTATTTTTAAGTGGAAGTGCTTTGACCGGTTCAAGACCGACAACAGCAACAGCAACTTCACCAGGTGTTATTTCACCAGGAGTTTCAACAAATGCATTTGATGGTAATCCACAAAAACTTTATAATCACATAACTGCAAGTTCATACTTCCAAGTTCGTCGTGAAGAAGAAATTAATTCAAGAAGTTATTTTTGTAGAGCATTGAATAAAGAATATAATTACAGTAACAATCCTACATATGAAACTTCCGATAGTGGTGGTAATAGAGGAAAGTTCACTATTCCATCTTTTGTTGGAGACCCAAGAACTTACATTACACAAGTTGGTTTGTATGATGATAACTTTGAGTTAATAGCAGTTGCAAAATTAAGTCAACCACAATTAAAATCTTTCTCAAGAGAAGCAGTAGTAAAAGTTAAGTTAGATTACTAGGAGTTTAAATGTCAATTTTTAAGACTCTTGACCCAACACTCAAATCAAAAAGAGAGTTTGAAACAAACAAAACTTTCCTATCAACAAATAATGATAGTGCTAGTGGAGTATTTACAGTTCAATCACATTCAGGTTCTTTATATAATTATGCTAGTTCATCAGACAATGTCACATCAATAGTATCTGCTTCATCAACTAAAAACTATTTTTCAAAACCTAGTTGGAATTTAGTCAATACTAGATACTATCGTTATATTAATCAGAACAATGGTGTTCCACGTATGAATAGGTATGATACTCCAGTAACACAACAATCAATTAACTTAATGAAACCACCCTCTTATTTTTCTTTCGGGATAGGAAGTTTAATACCAGAAGCTCAACAATCAAGAAGTTTACACGAATCAGCTTCTATATTTAGTATTACCAGAGAATTATATGGTGAACACATACAACCAAATTCAGTAAAATTAACAGATACATCTAATGGTCTAACATTTGATATTCGTGATGACGGAGATGGAAATCTTTATGACTTTAATTTTTCAGCAAGTTATGCTGCACACAAATCAAGTTCTTTTGATATGGGTCAGGGAATTAGTGCAAAAGGTAGTGGGAGTGTGATTGGAAATGCATTTTACCAGGACGGATTAATAGTTGTCAATAGAAAAGGAACTTATAATAATGTAGGTTTCGGTTCGGGGTGGACATTAGAACATAAAGCAACACACAGAATAACTGAGTATGAATATGTAGTAACGGCAGAAGCAGGAGAGTTCAACAAATCTTTAAACATCAGTTTAACAAAAGGTCGTTCAGGTAGTATTATGATTCCACAAACAAGTTCAGTAGATGTACCAACAGTTGAAGAAGACCTTGATAGAAGTTGGTTATATAAATTTTTACCAGCTAATCACTTACCAGGAAACGAAGGAACATCTAGTTATCAATCACAATATACTGCAGCATCTCACTCAATAGACGCAGTAACTGGTTCAACTTGGTATCCAATGGTATCTCAAATAGGTTTATATGATATTGATGGTGACTTAATTGCACACGCAAAACCAGGACAACCTATACAATTATCTAAAACAAAAGCAACAACTTTTGTTATTAGGTTTGATGTCTAATTTTTAACAATCTTATATTTATTACTGAATAAAACTCAATGGAGAAAACAATGTTTCATTTTATGAAAAAAATGGTTATGACAGCAGTTATGTTTGGACTTGTCTTTGGACAATCTCCAATCATAAGAGTAAAACAATTAGGTAATTGGGATTCACCACAAACTTGGTGGAAAAACTCAGTTACTCAAGATTTAGATGATTTTTTAGCACAAGACACAAACAATCAAGCTTTTGATAAT
>Ga0181397_1000270_pt1 | contig 19813 bp, 41 predicted proteins | sample 20SPOviralmetaG_FD_130126 | JGI IMG/M metagenome (GOLD analysis project Ga0181397, IMG submission 130126) | Marine viral communities from the oligotrophic San Pedro Time Series (SPOT) site, San Pedro Channel, CA, USA - 20 SPOT_SRF_2011-02-23 | ecosystem: Environmental > Aquatic > Marine > Strait...
GGTTCTTGGGCAGACACAGACATTAGTGGTGAAGATACTAGAGTACAGGCAGTAGCTAATGCAACTTGGACTAACTCAGTAAAAACAGCTTATCAAGAAATGGTAGACGCACAAAGTTCAGAGGAGTAAAACATGCCAGTAGTAGTAAACGGAGATGGTAGCATAACAGGATTAACATCCACAGGTATTGCTTATGTAGCAGGTACAGGCTTGGGTACTAACCATGTTATAAGAACTAACTCAGATACAATTAGTGAAAACATTACAATTCCGAGTGGTACTAATGGTGTGAGTGGTGGCACAATAACTGTGGCAGATGGTTACACCGTTACTGTGAACGGAAACTGGAGCATAGTATGAGTATCTTAGAAGTTAAACAAATAAAAGCACCAACTGGTTATGATTTGCAGATGCCTACTGGTAGCATATTACAAGTAATTCACAGATTAGACCCAACAGTATTAGAAACATCTAGCACTACTTTTGCTGACACAACTTGTTTTGCTACAATTACACCAAGATTCACAAACAGTAAAGTATTAGTGCAAGTATCAATGCAAATGCACACTACAAATAATGATTCTAATTGGCACGGACTAGATGTTAGATTATTGCGAGGTACAACTGCTATATATACCCCACCCGATATGACAATGGGGGCACATTCAACACATGCAGCTATTGGAGGTGCTATGTTTCATTTAGATTCACCTAACACGACTTCTGCAACAACATACAAAATACAAGTTAAATGCGAAACTTCTGGTGTTGGCACTAGATGGAACGCTAATAGTGGTAGTCAAGTACAAATGGTTCTTATGGAGGTAGCAGGCTAATGGCATCAAAAATCAAAGTAGACCAATTAGAAACAATAGATGGCACAGGCACTATAGCTTTACAGAATCAGCTATCGGGAATGACAACAGCTAGTTTGCCTACTGGTAGTGTGTTGCAAGTTGTTTCAGCTTCATTACAAGATGATACATCAACTACTTCGGGTAGTTTTGTATCATCGGGTTTGACAGCAACAATTACGCCAAGCTCAACATCAAATAAAATTTTAGTGACTATGAGTGCAGCATTAGAATCTACATCGGCTGGTAATGCAACTGCAACAATTTTTAGAGGAACTGTTAGTGGTACTAATTTAGGTGGAAATCTTTACGGATATGGTTATTTTAAAGTAGGCACTTCGGGAAATATATGTGCTTCTGAATTAGACTCGCCAAGCACCACATCAGCACAGACTTATACTGTTGGTATTAGAAATGATGCTAGTGGTAATACTAGTATATGTAATGGTTCGGGAACTAATGCAAACACATCCCGTTCAACTTTAACTCTAGTGGAGATAGCGGGATGATTTTTAATTTAATTTTAACAGGAGCAAGAAATGGCAAATGAGATGACAACAGTCGATGCCCTACAATCTTTAAAGCCAAAGGCTGAATGGGTATTGCGAGGTGACGAATTAGAGTGGTTGGACAGTAAACAAACTGAACCTACCGCAGACGAACTTAAAGCAGAGGTTACAAGACTGCAAGGTGTCTATGATGGTAACGCATATCAAAGAACAAGGGCAACAGCTTATGAAGATGTCAAGGAACAACTAGACAAGCTATACCACGATATGACAGCAGGAAAACTAGATGCAACAGGTGAGTGGCATAAGTCAATTAAAGCAGTCAAGGATGCTAATCCTAAACCATAAGGAGTAAAAAATGCCAACTGAGATTAGTGGTACTACAGGTGTAAACAAAGTACAAAACGATTCTGTAGATATTGCAGATTTATCAGCTACAGGTACAGCAAGTTCATCTACATTTCTTAGAGGAGATAACTCTTGGGCTGAAGCAGGTGGCGGTGGTAAAGTGTTACAAGTAGTTAATGTAGACAACAGTAGTGTTGTAACTATAAGTGCAGGAACTGGTATGACTGATGTTATTTCAGCTTCAATTACACCTTCTGCAACTAGCAGTAAAATTTTAATCAATTTTATGTCAAGTTATTATAAGCAAGGTAATTCATCAAATGGTTCAAATTCACAGTACAAAATTTTTAGAAACTCTACAGAAATAGAAGGTACATATTGGCACTACGCTGATGCAACTACTGTTACAAATTGGTGGATGTCAGTTCCGTTAATGAAATTAGATTCTCCAAGCACTACATCAGCAACAACTTACAAAATACAAATAAGCAATAGTGGTGGTGCAAGTCTTGGTCTGCAATTACCAACTAAATTAATACTTATGGAGATAGCGGGATGAGTACAATAAAATCAAGCAACGAGCATCTAACACTAAACGCTGATGGTTCTTCTAAGGACATAAAATTTCAAGCCAATGGTGTTGAAAAAGCTTCTATATCCTCAACTGGTGCGTTTACTTCTACTACGATTGATGCGACTAAGCTTATAGGTAACTTACCTGCTATTAGTGGTGCTAGTTTAACTAATTTGCCCTCAACAGGTATAGATGGTGATGCTGATTCTTGGCATAGAGTTCCACTTCCTACAGACCAAAATAGTAACGCTGTTGTTGATTTTAATCTTTCTATTCAACAAGGTACAAATATTTCAGAATCGGGCGGTAGGATAACAGTAGGTACAGCAGGTTGGTATTGGGTAAGTTTTCATTTGAGCAATCAATCAGCGTTTGGTGACAATATGAATATGTATTTAAGAAAAAACACCACAAGAGTACAAGGAACAATTTATTGGGAAGGTAATACTGAAATTAATTATTTAGGTGTAACTTCGTCAACTTTGATTAAGTGTTCTGCTAATGACATACTTGATGTGTATGGAGTCGGATATTTTACTGGCGATAGTAATTTAAATGCGTTATCTTGGTTTACTGGTATTAGGTTAGGAGCATAATATGGCAACACTTATTAGAATAGATGCAATTAGGTCTTTACACAAAGGCTCTTATCACAAAGCGACTGAAAATAATATTGATTGGAAAGATGGACACACAACAACTGATGCTGAAAATAGTGCAATAGATGATGAGTTAGTAAGACTTCAAGCAATTGAAGATTATCAAGCACCTCGAAAAAAAGAATACCCATCAATAGCAGAGCAATTAGACGACATATATCATAATGGTATTGATGGTTGGAAGGCTACAATTAAGACAACTAAGGATAAATATCCTAAACCATAATTTATGGCACACGAAAATAGAAAAAAAGCACTTCTTGATAAACACAATCTTAAAGGTGTAAACAAACCTAAGAGAACACCAAAGCATAAAACTAAATCTCACATGGTTTTAGCACAGGAAGGTCATACGCTAAAGTTAATTAGATTTGGTCAGCAAGGGGTAAGCGGTGCAGGAAAAAACCCAAAATCCGCATCTGAGAAAGCTAGAAAGAAATCATTTAAAGCTAGACATTCAAAAAATATAGCTAAAGGTAAGATGAGTGGTGCTTACTGGTCAAATAAAGTAAAGTGGTAAGATGTCTGAAAGATTAAGAAATAATCTTATAGCAGGACTTATTGTTTTTACTTTTTGGTGTATTTCTTTTTCTACTCTTGCTAACGACCCTATTATTACAGAGTCTACAAGCACAGTCACGACAAATGGAAATCAAACTACTCGGGTGGAGAGTCCACCGCCATCAGCCATTTCTCCAAATGTAGGTGGTAGCAATTCTGATTTATGCACTATATCATCAAGTGGTGCTTTAGGAACGCAAATATTAAGTCTATCTTTAGGAGCAACATACACAGAAAAAACTTGTTTACTCATTAAGAAAGCACGAATGTTAAGCCAAAGTGGAATGAAAGTAGCCAGTGTATCTTTGCTCTGTTCTGACCCTGATATATGGCAGGCTATGATGGATGCAGGTACACCTTGTCCAATTGACGGACTTATTGGTGAGGAAGCTAAAAGAGCATGGGCAGTAAGAACTGACAAAATACCTATGCCTGAAAAGGAGAATGATAATGCATCAACTAAAGAAAAGCGTGACAAGGCTCTTGGCATTATGGGTGCTATTGCTACTGCCTTATTCATCTTTTAGTTACACATTCGGTTACACAAATAATACTGCTTTGTATGGTCATACATGGCAAATGAAAACATCAACGCTTGGAATAAGTGCAGAAGAGGGTCTCGACCTTAGTGGTGTTATTTTTAATTACACTCCCGTTAAAAATGTAGTCGACGATTTTACCGTTACAATTGAATCAGACAAAGTCGGTGGAGGCTTTATTTTTCAAGAGACAGACGATTGGTCAGGAAAATATGGCATGAGAATACAAAAGGTTATACCATTTGCCTATACACCTGTTGAGCAGTTCGGTGATTCAAGAATAAGAACAACTGGTGTTGGCTCTATAGAAAATGAGTCAGTTGTGTATATGTACCGTTGGGATGCGTGTCGTGTACCTACTGACCCTGCATGTCCAAATTATGTGCCACCAATACCTGAATTACCTAAAATTGACATATACGACGCTTTGGAAGATGAGTTTGTTGCACAGGCTACAGAAGAAACTGACAGAGATTTAATTGAAGAGGAAGATGAAAGTAAAGAATCTGAGGAAGAGGATGATGATAGTGAAAGACTTGAGGTTGCTTTAGCCTCATCTGAAAATGCATTGACAATAGCAAATGCGGTATCACAATCTGTTCTTTTACAAGTAATAAATAAAGCTACAAACATAAATGCATATTATGACGCTAGAATACCTAGCACCATATACAGAGACACAATTACATTACAAGATAAAGATATAGTGGATAATAGGCTAGTGTTTAGAAGTTTATCTCAAGAACAATTAATGAATGAAATGATAGAGGAGCAGTACAAATGAAAAAATCAATAGCGGTAGGTTTAGTTATTTTTCTAAGTGGTTGCACACTTTGGAGATTCGGTGGTGTTGAAGCTAACACAGACATTACTGGTTCAGTTGAGTCAAGATGCTCAATCAACACAGATACAGCAGGATATTATGGCAACCCTTCTGCACATACTCTCAGCACAACAGCTTCAGATGGAGGTCAAGAACCAATAGTGAGAGTAGATAATTCGCTAGCCAATGCCTTCTATGTGAGGCTCGGACATCCCACATCTTTTAGTTCAAGTCCTAGTTTAGCAGACAGCGTCGCATTTACAGGTGCTGTAACAGTGGTTCAAGTGTCAGATAGTGGCATGGATGGATACCAAAATGCCAGTACGATAAGCAACAATGTGAGACAGTACGCTTTGACTGTGGCAGGAACTACATGGTTTAAGATTACTTCTCAAGCGGTTTATGGTGGTGGACAAAGCAAACCTTTTCCAAGTGGACAGTACACAGCAGTTGTTGTAGCAGAATGTATCGCTCAGTAATACTTTTTTTTATTTTAGGTGGTACTGTGCTTGGGCATGAAATGGTGCCTACTTATCCTAAGTGGTCACAGTCGTTTATACCGACTGCTAAAGTAACGACCATGAAAGTATTTAACAAAAGAGAAGATGCTAAATGGTATCAAATAAATGTCTTAGATAATAAATGGAATCAACTGCCTTTTGTCACAAGATTTAAAATTCTAGAAGTGCCTTATCAAAAGCATGTAAAGTTTGATGTTTATGTAAGTGAAAAGGTTTCAAAAAAAGCTGAGTATATTTGCACAACATCAAAACTAAGAGGCAATGATGACTTTAAACCTATTGTTGAGTCTAGGATTTGCTCGAGGTTTAAGTGAGGTGGTTAATAGTCTTGTTGTTGCTAAGTACACAGGCAATTGCAGACAGCACCTCAATGAGTTTTTCGATACCAAGCATGAGTTCAACAAGCGGAACAGATAGTATACGAGCAGGTGACTTAGATTGTAAAAACAGCATTGGCGGAGCAACTAATTTTGAAGTAGGTATGAATGCGGTGATTAATAACTTAGAGAGTTTTTTAAGTAATGTAAAAAATGAAGTGCCTCAATCAAAAGATTTTGGAGTTTATGCAAGGCTTGTCATACCATTGGACTCGGCTAAAGAAAGAATTAACTGTAACAGTTTGTACCAATTAGAATTAGAGCGAAGAAGGTTAGAAGTAGAAAGATTAAGACAAGAAATTGAATATTTAAAACTCATTCAAGATGGTGGTGCGTTTAATAACTAATGGCTGACTTAGAAGATATTGTAAAAAAAGGTGAAGGACTATCTGACAAGAAAGTAAAAGTCGGTGGTTTAAAATTGAGTGGTGCAAGCATCATGGGTTTGTTTGCATTAATTTCAACTGTTATTGGGTCGCTGTATGGCGGTTTTTTATTGTATCAAAAGGTAGAAAGTCTTGCTAATCTTGACCTCGGTGCTATCAGTTCTACTATGAAAAGCACAACAGAAGAGGTAATTCGTATTGAAGAACATGCAAATGCTATTAAAATAGAGTTAAAAAAAGATATGACTGACCTGAGAAATGCACAATGGAATCTTGAGTCAAAAGTAGATGGTAAGCTACAATCAGTTGATACAAAGCTTACTAACTATGACACGAAACTTGACCGTTTCGAGATAAAGGTCGATAAGACCAAAGAGGACTTAATGGATAGAATTCAGAAAAGTCTTGATAACCCACTAGCTAACTAGGAGAACAACATGGCATATAAAAAAAATCCATATGAAGGAACAAAAGGTAAAGGAAAAAAGAAAAAAGGTGGAAGATAGAGTACAAATGCTTGAGCATAAAGTCGAAAGACACTCTAAGCAAATATCCAAACTTTTTAATAAAACCGAAACCACCGACCTTAAATTAGACAAAATTGTCTTAACGCTGAATCAGATAAGATTTACTTTTTATGGTGCAGTAGGGTATTATGCAATTTCAGAGTTGGGAATAGTGACAGCTTTGAAGTTTGTCTGATAAATAAAATGGGGGTTTTATGAAAAGTGTAGACGAAATGAAAAAAATGGCAAAGGGTCGTACTAGTATGGTCGTGTTTGCTATTATTGTCGTTGTTGGTGTTGTTTATAACTGGATGACATAACCAATGTTTGGACTCCCCCTAGAAGTTATCACAATGTTGGTTTCGACTATGGGGGGTGCATTTATGAAAATGTGGTCGCAGTCCTCGGCTGATAAAGCAGAACAACAAAAAGCATTAATAAACAGATTTTCAGAATCCGAAAAAAGCGTTGAAAGTGCAAGAGCATTTTCAAATCCTAATGCTAACTGGATTCGTAGATTTTTAGTTATATCATTTATGGCTATGGCAGGTTTTATACTTCTTGCACCTGCAATATTCGACATCAGAACTCAAGTGCCAATAATCTCAACTGAAGGGTTTAAATTACTGTTTTTAGACTTTACTAAGGACATTGTAAATTATGTGGAACTAGAAGGAGTAGTGACTCCTGATTGGTTAGGTCACGCAATACTTTCTGTGGTTGGCATGTATTTTGGTTCAAGCATTACATCAAGACGCTAAGAAATACCCCAAATTTGTAATAAATCTTGTACATCTGATACTGAGTAGGCTACACCAACAACTCCTCCTGATTGGCTAATTTGAGCTATTCTGCTTAATTGATTCTGACTTAACCTTCCTTTTGGTGTTGTTGTCTTTGGTTTTTTAACCTCAATTCCATAATATTGACCTTTATGAATAAGTGTTATATCAGGCACACCTGATTTCTGTCCTTCGGCTTTCATCTTCCTAGCTACTGATATATTCCTGCGACCACCGTTAGGAACTGCCCACCAACATAAACCTTTTAAATCAAGGTACTGAGCTATAGCTTTTTGTATTTGATGTTCAACTTCATTCATTTATTTGCTCTTTTTTTGCATTATTTACTTGACTGTACGAATTAATGGCGTATACTACACTCATAGGCTTCAAAAACCTATATAAGACTAAATAATAACACGGAGAAATAAAAAATGATAAATTTTACAACAGGAAACGAATACCAAGGTTCAAACATTACAACATTATTAGAGGCAGGTTTTGATTTAGATTCAGAATTTGCAACCTTTAAACAAGCGGTTAAATTTTACAATTTGACAGGCAAGGAACTCAGAGGAGCAAAAAATTGTGCAACCCTGATGAAAATTGTCGAAAAGAAAGTCAAAGACAAATTAACAGGCGAGTTAAAAGAAAAGAAAGTGCCTAGCACATTTGTAGTATTTGAGCGAAGCCACCTAGAATCAATTATTAAACAAAACACACACTAACCTTCAGGGGGGAGAAATCCCCCCAATAACTGGAGATATTATGAAAGGCAAATCAGGAGCAAAAGGAATTATTTTAAAGAAGCGTAGTGGCAGACCTGACGATTCAAGGAAGGCAAGAAGGAAGGCTGAAAGACTGCGTATTAAACAACTAAAAAGGGAGAGAAAAAATGTGGAAGTATAAGTTATATTTTTATGATGAAGCGATGACTCACAAATATTACAAGCGAAACAAGGAAAAAGGTGAGTCTTATCAGGATTTTATGCAGAGTTGGGGTATTGACTTTTTTTGGAGAGAATATCCTACCGAATACCTGCACACTAGAAAAATGGCTGAAAGAGAAGTATTAAGAGACCCATTTTTTAAAGACAAGGATGTCAGGGTTCATAAATTCATATTTGAGCCAATCAATGAGGAATGGCAACGAGACTATGATTTCGACTCAAGCTACTTTTCTAATCAAAAAAGAATTGAATAAATAGTTGATTATTTACTTGACTATGCGAACAAAAGTCGTATAATGGTGTTCATAGGGTTACATAACCTATATTGACTAAATAACACGGAGATAAAAATGAAAAAGAAACAAATATTAAAACATAACAGAGTTGTTTACTTAGACGACCTTTTAGAATTAGAAAAATGTTTAAAAAAATTACACAGCTATTCACAAAAAGATGATTGCTCAAGACATCATCATGAAATGGCTAAAGATATATTGACTAAAGCTTTAAAAAAGCAAGGAGTAAGATAATGAATAAATGGGATTTTGAAAATTTAAAAGACGATATTGCAAAGTTAAATGAAGTTAGATTAGACCAATTAACTGAGTTTATTGAGCATTGCCAAATTACCTTAAACCACGCTAAAAGGTTTAAAGTAGGTGACCATGTTAGAGTTGGTATGACGAGAGGCTTGGTTAAAGAAATTAATCATGGGATGATTACAATTGAAAAAACTAACTGGGATGATAAGGATAACGGTGTTTTAAGAACTAGAACGCACTCAGCAAAGTTTTTTGAGCATGTTTAAAAGGAGTTAGATATGAGTAACTTTAAATTATATTCACAGCATGAGTTAAATGAGATGGCATATGAGGACTTTAAAAAAGAAGTCCATAACTATGTTTTAAGCTTTGAGCAGGTCATTGATAACAAAACCAGTATGGTTCGCTTTACTGAGGAAAATATGGAGTTGTTGATTGAAGCTATAACTGATTTAAAAAAGACAGCTAAAAATTACACTCCATACTTTGGTGGTAACGACATGGGTTTGGAGTATGATTTTTCAGATTGTGTATGGGAAGAGATTTTAAATTGTTGGGGCAAATAAAAAGGATTATAAAAATGAAAATTACAAATTTAACTGGTAAAGAAATAAAAGATTTTAGACTTGCAAATGGATTGCGACAGAAAGACTGTGCAAATATTGTAGGGGTTGGATTAAGGCAATGGCAAAAGTATGAACAAGGTTATCCTTGTAAAGAAATCTATATGCAAATTTTAAACATGGTTGTTAGAAATAATAAATTAATCGATGCAAACACTCACGCTTTTGGTGGTGAAAGTGAAACCGATAACAATGTTTTGGTTCCTGCAATGAACATTACTGTACGAACTTAAGACCTAAAACTGTACCATTTGGTACAATGAAACCAAAAATGGAGAAAAAAAATGACAGAAAAAAATTCCTTTATTGTGTATAGAAGTTTTTATATCGGAATACAAGCACTTAAGAAAAAAGATAGACTTCAGCTATATGACGCAATATTTGAGTTTGGTCTGAATCACAATGAGATAGACCTTAAACCCTTGCCCCAAGCTATGTTTGAATTAATAAAGCCTCAGTTAGAAGCAAACCACAGAAAATTTTTAAATGGAAAAAAAGGTGGAAAAGCAACACAAGAGTTATGGGCAAAGGGAGAGCAAAGCAAAGGGCAAAGCGAAGGGCAAAAGAAGGGCAAGGCAATAGCTAATGTAAATGTTAATGTAAATGAAAATGGTAATGTTAATGGAGTGGGTTTACCTTTGAAAAGTGGAGATGACTATTTTTTAACCGCTGACCTATATTATGAAATTAAAAAGACATTTCCAAGTTGTGACCTTGATGGTGAATTAAAAAAAATGAGAGTATGGCTTTTATCTAATCCGTCAAAGAGAAAAACCCATATTGGCACACCGAGATTTGTTACCAATTGGCTGTCAAGAAATACATCAAACAGCGACCAAAAAACGGACACATATGCTAGCATACATGAAGCAGTAATGCAGAGGAAAAATGTACGCAAATAACGACATAGACAATAACCAAATGGATTGCATACAGATTGCAACAGAAATAGCATCTTGGTGCGAGAGAAACTATGGTTATTTCATAAGAAGCAAATCTGATAAGGTAGCTACAATTAAAGATTTTGCAGAACAACTGGCAAGGTTAACGGTGCATCAACAAAACACATGGGATATTGCTTTAAATCAGCACTACGATATGGGTCTTGCTCATCCACCTTTACCTGCTCAAATAATTAAAACTATGAGAGGACTTGCTCCTCAAGATAATGAGGAGATAAAAAAGTTGGCACATAATATTGATGCACAGATAAATTGGTGGGAGCAATGGAAAGGCTCAGACCACGACGATAAGATGAATTTTTTTAAAGCACATCCACCACAGGGAGTTGGGTGGACTGATGTTCCTGCCTACATACAATATGAGGCTAGAAAATATTTCATGCAAGAAGCAGGTATGACAATACACCAAGCTAATATGTGGATGAGAGAAAAATGACAAAAAAACCTTTTTTTGATAGGCTCGTTGAAATATATCATAAAACTTATAAAGAGCCTGATTGGAATAAAATTTTAAAAAAAACCAAAGAGGAGAAAAAGAATGAAAATAAAACTACAAAAATACTATGAAGAAGGTGCTAGGTTTGGAGTCTTATTGCCTGAACACGGTGATGAAGAGTCTGAAAAGTTTGTTGACAAATTAAAACTAAAAGAGACTATAGTTGCTGATTTTAAAAAACCAAGAAACTATGAGTTCCATAAAAAATGGTTTGCTCTTGTAAAATTTGCCTACGACCATTGGGAGCCTTCTGCATTTCAAAATTCAAAATGGGAAGGAGTTGTTCCTGAAAAATCCTTTGACAGATTTAGAAAAGACCTGATTATATTGTCAGGTAGATATGATGCAGTTTATAGAGTTGATGGCTCGGTCAGGATTGAAGCCAAGTCAATATCTTTTGCTAATATGAATCAAGAGGAATTTAAAAAACTATATAACTCAACGGTTAATGTGATACTTGACAAAATACTCACAACTTACTCTTTAAAAGATTTGGAAGAGATAGTTAAAAAAGTGGAGGCATTTTATTAATAAAAAAGAACGAAAACAACGCTTTGAGGCTTTGGTTGAATTTGGCTGTGTTGTTTGTATGCGACCACCTGAGATACATCACTTGATTGGATATAAATATTCAAGCCTTAGTAAAAAGGCTGACGATAGCAACACCATTCCTTTATGCGTTGAACACCACAGGGGCAGTCAAGGTATACACCATCTAGGCATGAGACCGTGGGAGGAGGTATATGGAACGCAAGAACACCTATTAAATATTGTAAATAAACACTTGACAACTACGACCTAAGAGCGTATATTTATAAACATAAAGCCATTTTGCTTTATATGACTAAAACGGAGATAAAAATGATTACAGACCAAAAATTAACACAAATAAAACCTGAGTTAATTGACGATAGCAAACCTGCAACTTACTGTTGGAATTGCAAAGGTCAAACAGGCTACGGATTTGGAAAAGAACCAACTCGACACGACAAGCATTGGTGTTCATCAGAATGTTGGAAAGAATTTTTTAATGAGGTAAGCTGATTATGAAAAAAACTATACTTAGATTATTTGAGATTAGACACTCTTTGAATGTTTGGCTTTGGAGAAAAGGTCTAGCTACACGAAAGCAAAGCTATCAAAACTACGCAAAGATACCTTACCAAAAAGCGGTTATTCCTTTGAGGGGCAGGACTTGGTTAGTGATTGGCATTTTAATTGGATTGATACCCTACATTGTTCATCAAGCACCGTATATTGCAAGGTGGATATACTCATGAAAGGTAGCAGAGATGTAATTGAGATGGAGGAAAATGGTGAGATTGTGTTTAACGAAAACACAGGTTGCTATGAACCAATCAACTGGACTGAGATGCAAACCAAAGACATGCTTGAAATTAGAAACGATGCCATGTACCAAGAAGAGCGTGAGCGTCGGGCAGGTTTTTTTGAGGAGAATAAATAATGATAATAACAGGTGATGATATTCACATATTCAGATATTTAACCTTGAGGAAAGGGTTACAACTTGAACTTAAAGGCATGAAAATGTCTAGAGGTAGGTCGTGTTACACGATTATAAAAAAGGAGTTTGGTTTAAAAGGCAACAAGCAGAATGTGTTAAACCAATTTACTGAAATGTTAACTAAAGCAGGAGTATTAAGATGATAACTAATCAAAAAGTAATTATTGAAAAATGGCTAAGAGACCACGGGTCAATCACAGGCAAACAAGCTATGGAGGAGTGTGGTGTTTATAGATTAAGTGCGGTTATATTTGAACTCAGAAGAAGGGGTTTAGATATTGAAACTTACACAATAAAAGTAAAAAACAGATATGGTGGAAAAAGCTATGTTGCACAATATAAGCTACAAGGTCATGACAAAAAGCAAAACGATGCCGAGCAATTTTTAGACTCTAAACCAAAAGATTGGATAGATAAGCTAATTGACAGTATTGGAATGGGTGGCAAATCATGAGTAAGTTAACGCTTGGAGAAGCTTTACTTAAATTTAAAGAAACAGAGCTAAAAGTTGTTAAAGACTCTAAAAACTCTTTTTATCAAAATTCAGAGTACGCTGATATTAACAATGTGCTTAGAACTATACAGCCAAGCCTTAACGAACTAGGCATTGTGATTGTCCAAAGCGTTCAGGTGACTGATTTTGGTGATGTTTTAAATACTAAGGTGTTTATGTCGCACGATACAAAAGACTGTATGGAAAGCAATGTCAGGTTGGTAATGCCACAGGGTAAGGAGGACATGCAAAAGCTAGGTGCGTGTGTGACTTACGCTCGAAGATTTGGAATTATAAGTATGCTATCGCTTGAAGCCATTGGTCAAGATGCTGATGATGATGGCAACAGAGCAAGTGGCAAGGGGTCAACACCTAAAGTAAAGAATGCGTATAATAAAACGCAGAAAGAACCGACACCATCACAAAAAATTAGTGCAGAAATTGTTGGAATGAAAAAAAGGCTAGATACTGCAAAAGCAGAAGGTGACATGGAAACTGCTACTAATATTTTTGAAATGGCAGGTGACAAGGGATATACTCAAGTGCAGGATTATCACGAGAGGTTATTTGGAGGTTCATTTTAATTAGGCTCTATATACAGCCGAATATTAATAAAAAGTTTAGCAGTTTCTTTTTATTAACTTATACAAAAAAACTGTAAACGAATTATCTTGTCCCACAGGGTATTCGGGGTGTAAAAGTTGAGGTCATCATTCCTTATCTCCTCGCCTCGTTAGGTCTTAATGGGGGATTGGTTGCCCTAAGTAACCACCTAAACGGAGATTGAATGATAACCTATGCACAATTTTTAGAGCATTTAACAGACCCAACACTTACAAGTAAAGACAAATTTACAGAACAAATAGAAATATTAAGATTAAAAAACGATATGGGTTGGACAATTGCTCACGCACAATCTCGGAGAGGTTGGAAAACAGAAGATAAAGATATTTTAAGATGGCAAACTATACATGGCTACACGGTAGCACATTGCCAAGTGTTCCACGGAAACATCTTTACATCAAGAATTATTAACAAACTTTCAACTAACGCAGGATGGTTACCTGCATCCAAAAAATCGTCAAGTAATACTACGATTACAGTTGAACAGCTAGGCAACCTTGTAACTAAAGGTTATTCAATTTATATTAAATCAAGGAGAAAAAAATGAGTACATATGAGTCAAAACCAAACACAGCAATTGTGTATGTAGAAAATGGAATATTTAACAGAGAGGGTGTTGAGCAAGTAATGGCATCAAATAAACCAATAATTAAAGTTAGAATGAATGTAGAAGGTAAAGATTTAGAAATACCTTTATATTTTAAAATGGTGTGGGATGATGCAATAGGTGGATTTTCAGACGAGTTTTTTGTGACAAGCACAGGCTCTAAAATGCTCAAAGGTAAAGTTGAGTTGCCTCGTGTTCAAAATGCAGTCCAGTCGGTATCTGCAGATGAAAGGTTAAGAGATATGGGTAGCGACTATCCTAATGATGATAATAATAAATTTTAATCATGTCTGAAATAGCAAAAACATATCTACCTGTTTATGTGCCTATAGATGACCTGCGTTTAAATGACACAAACCCCCGAAATATAGATGAAGGAAAGTTTTTAAAACTTGTTAAGAGTATTAAGGACTTTCCTGATATGCTCAAAATAAGACCAATTGTTGTTGACGAGAATAATGTAATACTTGGTGGCAATATGAGGTACAAGGCATGTATAAAAGCAGGTTTGACTGAAGTGCCAATATTAAAGGTTGATGATTTAAGCCAAGAGCAAAAAAACGAGTTTATTATTAAAGATAATGTCGGCTTTGGTGCTTGGGATTGGGAGATGCTTGAAGAGGAATGGGATGCTGATTTATTAGAGGAATGGGGTCTTGATTTGGAGTTTGACACAGACAAACCCTCTGACAATGATAAAGACGAGGAAGATATACCTGAAGTCCAAGAAGAGCATATATCACAACTGGGAGATGTTTGGATATTGGGAGAGCATAGATTGATGTGCGGAGACTCAACAAAAGAAGAAGATGTTTCATTGTTGATGAATGGTATGAAAGCAGATATGGTTTTTACTGACCCACCGTGGAATGTTAACTATGGTTCTGATACTGCAAATGGCAAATATAAAGAAAGAACAATATTAAATGACTTTATGGGTACAGAAGATTTTAAGGACTTTATGGACTCAACATTTGCACAAATGAACGCACATTCTAAAAAAGGCTGTCCTACCTATGTTGTCATGTCAGCACAAGAGTGGGGAAATATGATGCTTACATTAGCTATGAACGAGTATCATTGGAGCAGTACCATAATATGGAATAAGAGCAGTTTGGTATTAAGTCGTAAAGATTACCATACTAAATATGAGCCTATATGGTACGGTTGGCTTGAAGGAGAGTCTAGATTATGTCCTCTTGAAGATAGAAAGCAAAGTGATGTATGGGATTTCGACAAACCTTCTCGTTCTGAATTGCATCCAACGACTAAGCCTGTGGAGTTAGTTGAAAGAGCAATTTTTAATAGCAGTAAGCGTGATAATGTTGTACTTGATTTATTCGGTGGTTCAGGCAGTACAATGATTGCGTGTGAAAAAAGCAACAGGAAAAATATGTCTATGGAACTTGACCCTAAATATGTAGATGTTATTATCAAAAGGTGGCAAGATTACACAGATAAAGAGGCTGTGTTAGAAAGCACAGGTGAAAAATTTAACTTAACAAAACTTAACGAGAATGAAATTATCTAACGAGGAATTTTGGGCAGGGCTCAGAGAAAGTGCAGGTATCTATTCACGAGCAGTAAGGTTGTATAAGAAAGAGTACAACGTCGATATATCAAGAGTGGCTGTCCGTGACAGAGCATTGAAAGACCCTGAACAATTAAAAGACATAAAAGAGCAAAACATTGATATTGCAGAAGAAGGATTACACACGCTTATGAGAACAAAAAATGAGCCTGTAAGACTAAGAGCAATTGATTTGTTTTTAAAGACACAAGGCAAAGACCGTGGATATGTTGAACGCAGAGAAGTTGACATTGACGGTGACATGAATTTGGTGGTCGAATTTGTCGAATGAATGTACAAATACCGAAGGCTTTTAAACCTTTATTTCAACCTGAAAGATGGAAAATTTACTACGGTGGAAGAGGCGGTGGAAAGTCATGGAGCTTTGCTAATGCGTTATTAGTTCTTGGCTCAAAAAAGAGGATGCGTATCTTATGCACTCGTGAGATACAAGGCTCAATGAAACAATCGGTGCATAAACTATTACACCAATGCATCGAAAGAATGAAACTTGATAGTTTTTACCGAGTGACCCGTGACGGTATATATGGTGCAAATGGCACGGAGTTTATATTTCTTGGTTTAAAGCATGACCCTAATCAAATAAAATCACTAGAAGGTATTGATATTTGTTGGGTCGAAGAGGCACAAAAAATCACTCACGAAAGTTGGTCTATTTTGACACCTACCATTCGTAAAAAAGACAGTGAAATATGGGTTTCATTTAATCCAATACTTGACACAGACCCAACCTACCAACAATTTATTGTAAATAATAACCGTGATAACGCACTCGTTGTTAAAGTGAATTACTACGATAATCCATATTTTTCTGATGAACTCCAAAACGAACTGGAGTATATGAAACAAAATGATTATGATGAATATTTACACATATGGGAAGGGGAGTGCAGGACATCAACCGACGCACAAATATTCAGACATAAATATCAGGTAATGGACTTTACACCGCCAAGTAATGCAGTCTTTTATTATGGTTTAGACTGGGGATTTTCACAAGACCCAACAGCTGTGTTAAGATGTTTTATTTATGATAACTGTTTGTACATTGACCATGAAGCAGGTGGTCGACAAGTGGAGTTAGATAACACCTACAAACTAATAGATGAAATTCCTTTGTCAAAACAGCATATAATAAGGGCAGATAGTGCTAGACCTGAGTCAATCAGTTTTGTTAAAAGACAAGGATACAAGATTGAGTCGGTTCATAAATGGAGTGGTAGTGTCGAGGATGGGATTGAGTTTATACGCAGTTTCCGTATGGTTTACATTCACACTCGCTGTTTAAATACAGCAGAAGAATTTGTGAAATACAGTTATAAAGTAGACAGATTAACAGAGGATATATTGCCACAGATAGTAGACTCAAATAATCACTACATTGATGCATTGAGATATGCATTGCAACCAATGATAAAAAGAAAAGGACAACCAAAACTGGCAAGAGTAATAGGAGCATAGAATGGGAATTGATAGTACACATCCTTTGTATGATGAGTCAAAGGAAAAATGGACAAGAGTCAGAGATTCTTTTTTAGGTTCAGATGCGATAAAGTCAAAAGGTGAGATTTACTTACCAAAACTTAGTAGTCAAGAAAAAGGTGAATACGATGCTTATGTCATGCGTTCAATGTATGTCAATGCAATTAAAAACACCATTCAAGGTTTAGTCGGTGCTGTGATGCGTATAAACCCAGTAATAAACGCACCTGACAGAATTATGGAGTTAGCAGATGACATAACAGGCACAGGGGTAAGTCTTAATGATTTCATTTCTAATATGTTGTCTGAGCAATTGCTTATGGGCAGACAAGGTGTGTTAGTTGACAGGACAGAAGAGCGTGCTTATTTGTCAGGATATACAACTGAGCAAATGACCAACTGGATGCAAGACATTATTGTTTTAAAAGAAACCTACTTGATGCAAGATTTAAACGATGATTACTCTCAATCATATGAAGTTCAATACCGTGAGTTACTTATTGACGAAGAAGGTAAATTTTTAGTAAGAATATGGAAAGATAACGATGGATGGAATGTTTCAGAAGAAATATACCCGACAAGAGTTGGTCAAGCATTGGATGACATACCATTTGTTGCAATTAGTGGTAATGAGTTAAATATGAATCCAACACAACCTCCTTTAATGTCTTTGGTTGACACTAACCTATCAATGTACCGTACAAGTGCAGACCTTGAGCATGGCAGACACTTTACAGCACTTCCAACACCATATGTAACTGGTATTGACGGTGATAGTGAGTTAAGGATTGGTTCAGGCTCTGCTTGGATATTACCTGACTCATCAAGTAAAGCAGGTTATCTTGAGTTCACAGGACAAGGATTACAGGCTCTTGAAAAAGCTGTGGAAGAGAAGCGTTCAATTATGGCAGGTCTTGGTGCAAGTTTATTACAGACTCAAAAGAACGGTGTCGAGTCGGCTGAGTCACTAAGATTAAGGCAAAACTCTGAAGCATCAGTATTAGTTGGTGCTGTCCTATCAGTGCAAGAAGGTATTGCAAAAGCACTAAGCATTATGGCAGAGTGGGAAGGGGTGAGTGGCGATATAGAGGTTGCACTCAACACCGACTTTGTTGACACTAAGATTGAGTCTGAGGATTTGGTTGCATTGATGAGTGCTTGGCAGTCAGGTGCTATAAGTCACGAAACATTCCTACACAATATGAAAAAAGGTGAAATATTGCCTGATGAAGTATCTGTGGAAGATGAAAGAGACAGGATTGACTTACAAAACCCAATGAATTTAGATTAATCGTTTGTTAAATAGTGAACACAAATGAAAAGATACTAGATGAGATAACTGGCTACGCTGTAGATATACAAAGGTACGAGGCAACCGTACAGAGAAAAATAATAAAGCAACTAAAAAAACTTGAAAGACAATTAGTTGCTGAGTTAAGAGATTCAGGTGTTGCTGAAGCTGTGAGACAACAAACAAAGCAAAAAAAGTTAAAAGCTTTATTGAAAAAAACTCGAGAAACAATAACCACAGCCTATAAAGATATATCTAAAGAACAGCTTGTTATATTGACTGAAGTTGCTGAACTATCTGAATTGCAAACTGTGTCAGCAATTAACACCTCAATAAAAGCAAATGTAATACAACCTAGCATGAGTCAAACCATGCTTAAAAATATTGCCTCTGACACATTAATTGAAGGTGCTCCAACAAAACAATGGTGGTCGAGAAGAACTGACCAATTCCAAAGCAAGTTTGAGGACACAGTCCGAATGGGTATGTTGCAAGGCTTACCTACAGATAAAATTGTTGGAACTTTGGTTGGCACAAAACTAAACCGATATAAAGATGGTGCGTTATATTCACAATACCGTGGTGCAGATGCATTGGTTAGAAGTTCAATCCAAACGGTAGCCAATACATCGAGGCTTGATACATATCAAAATAACTCAGACATAATTAAAGGAATTGAATGGTCAGCAACATTCGATAACAGAACATCTGAAATATGCATGGCTCTTGATGGTTTGCAATGGGATTTAAACTACAAACCTATTGGTCATAATAAAGCTTTTGTTGGCTCAACTGCACATTGGAACTGTAGAAGCACACAAGTCCCAGTAACTAAGAGTTGGGAAGAGTTAGGTGCAAAAAGAAAGTTTGCAGAAGTTCCTGAATCAACAAGAGCCAGTATGGATGGACAAGTGTCAGGTGGCAAAAACTATGAGCAATGGCTCCGTGGTAAATCAAAGGCTTTTCAGGTTGAGGTTTTAGGTGTTGAAAAACAAAAGCTATGGAAAGAAGGTAAGATTGGCTTTAAAGATTTAGTCAATCAGTCAGGCAATCCTCTTACTTTAGAAGAAATAAAGAACAAAATTTAGTTTAAATATAACTTGACTATACGAATTAAAGGCGTATACTAAAGGCTGTAAGGTTAATTAAACTTACATTTTTAAACTAAAAGAGGAAATAAAATGAAAA
>Ga0181397_1000274_pt1 | contig 19688 bp, 24 predicted proteins | sample 20SPOviralmetaG_FD_130126 | JGI IMG/M metagenome (GOLD analysis project Ga0181397, IMG submission 130126) | Marine viral communities from the oligotrophic San Pedro Time Series (SPOT) site, San Pedro Channel, CA, USA - 20 SPOT_SRF_2011-02-23 | ecosystem: Environmental > Aquatic > Marine > Strait...
CCATTCGCTTTTTAACTTCTCCTCTATTAATTCATAAAACATATCTACACATTTCTCGGTAAATTCTCCTTTGATTTCTTCCCATTCATCTTCACAAAATTCTATCTCTTTTATACGCCTTCCCTCTACGTCATATAAGTGGTCTTGGACTATTTGCTCTTCAACTTCTTTTTTATTTATAAAATAGACCGCATCTCTTACATAGTCATGGAGTCTCGCATTTTCCTCTTTCAATTGCTTTATCTCTTTTTTTTGACATCTTATCATAAAATTATTAGATTCATTTAAACACGCACATTCCGCACATTCCGCAATTCCTTCGCTTTCAAGTGCTCTCGCATGACGACGCATACAATTCCTTACGGCGTGACTCATAGTAAATTACTAACGCATTTAGGGGGTAATCCTAAATCAATTTTTTACATAATAGGACACGATTTAAATCGCAAAAAATTTTTTCAATTACTTAATAAAAAAGTCTTACCCTTTTTACAAAAAATTGAAATGGATTTACCCCCTTTATGCGTTAGTAATTAATCAACGATGAACCACCACGAACTCGCACTCACGGATATGATGAAGAACCTTTATAGTAATTTTGTTGTTAAAAAAACTATGGAATTGAAATTTTATCCTAATCTTGACGAAAACACACGACAATTCCATAGGGATATTAATTATGATATGAAATCATGGATAGAAAATGAAACAACCGAAAAGCATTTGAAAAATTTTATGCTATCTAAGACTCATCGCAAAATTGATTATGATAGAAAGACTTGGACTAAAAAATATGGAATGAATAGTGAAATGAGTGAAACATGGATTAAAGAGTTGAATATTAATGGGGGAAAATTTAGAGTATCTTGGACGATTGGAAGTGACATTATTGAATTTAAATGTATTAAAAATTCACGACAAAAGACGATTTTGACAAAATAGGTGTAAAAGTGTAAAAGTATTTGAAAAAATTTTTTTAATTTTTTTTTACTGTATTACTGTTACTGTATATATTTTATCATTATTTAATAACTTATTACAAAAAATCTTGTTTATTTATGTAAAAAATTGAAATGGATTTACGCATTTAAGGGATAGTAGATTTGGACGATGACCGAGATTCTAATGAACGGTAAAGCGATAAATTTGGAAGATTTGGATTCAATTTTCATAACCCCCGAAGAAAATGATTTGAAGAGAAAAAAGTTAAAGATATTTTTGAAGAACGCCGAACGATTGATTCTAACGGGTAAATGTATGGTTGCTATTAATCACGAGTTTGTTAATAGTTGGGGCGAGGAAAATAAGCAAAAATCACTAAAGTGGTTTATGGAACTTAAGACGAAGGAAGACATATTTGAACGCATGACCGATAAAAAGTATCATAAAATTAATGGTAAGATTGATTGTTGGAGTATTGGTGAATTTAAGAGTGTTTGGAGCGAGACGACTATCAATGGAGAACGTGTAACAATGAGTTGGATTGAACGACCCGAAGGAACGGATTGTGAATATGATTATATTATAATGATTGACCCGCATAATTGTGGAGAGTGGAATTAATAATTAATGAGTTAGAATATAAAAAGTATTTTACTTATTTTTTATATAATGAGTTACTGTTATTGTGATAATGAGGAATGGATTAAGCATTTGAAAAAAATCAATATTATTGCTGACTGTGTAGATGTATATTGGGATTCTAAAAGTTTTTCACCGAGATTACAGAACAGTAAAAAAAGAGGAAGTGAAGCACTGAAGGAATTTAAGAGACATTTTTTATCAATGAAAGACAAAGGAGTGGAGGAGAAACATATAGATTTATTTGTAGATATTGTTAGAGCATGGAGGTTAGTGAAACGAGGTAAAGAGAGAACCTATAACGCCGATTGGTTGAATATTATGTGGGGTAAGTATTTGAAAATGCCGACCGAATTAAATATGGGCGTAAATTTAGCAGTAAAAAAACGCCTTGATATGGATATATTGATGATTAAGGGCGAGAATATTCCAACACCGACCGCTTACAATATAAAAATAGGCGATAACCAGATAACAGAACCACAAAATATTTGTAGCGATGTGCCTGATAGCGGTGAAATTGATTATTGTGGGTCATTTGAGACTTTGACGCAACCACATAAGACTTACGTAGCACCACCCGACCCGAATAAAATTGAAGCGATTACACTGTTAATTAAAACACTTGATTTAAGTAAGAGTGAAATATTACAATTAATTCATTCATCGTTGTCACTGTTATGACTGCTTTGGGTGTTAATTTTTTCATCATCATTTACAACTTGTCGTTGAACTCTAAACACCCGAATATTGCGTGATTTATCCCGTGGAGTGCGAGTAGGGTCTGCGACTAATCTATTTATTAATGATAATGAAAATCCCGTAAATTCACATATTTCCTGCTGACTCCTAAAATATTTTGAATGTAAATATTCCCCTGAGGGCGTAAGTTGGTGAATTTCATAATGATAATTAGAACAATTTTTTGCTCCTTTAGGACGAGGCATTTATATATATATACAGAAGAAGTTATTTAATATTTTTTTGGAAATTATATATATTTATTTCTATAATATAATAATATAAAAAGTAAGTGAAATATATTATTATAAAAATGACTCCATTGGAAGAACTATTCATTAAACAACTAAAAGAAGAGAGGATTTTGATTCATAGTGGTAATGAACCTATTACAACATATTTGAATGATGAGGGCGAGGAAAAAAAAGACGGTAAAGTCTTATCATTTGATAAATTTGGTAGAAATTGGAATAAAAACTGTAAATCCACATTTGATAAAAAGAAACCGACTCATGTTGTAAAATGCGGTAGATTTAGCGGGGTTACTGTTATTGATTTTGATGACGAATCACAATATCGTAAGATGACTAAAAAATATCCTGAACTCAATGACCTATTTACGGTCAAGACAAGAAAAGGTTATCATATTTACGGATTATATGACGCTAACTTGAAACAGACAACTAATATCTTACCCGCCGTAGATATACGGAATGAGGGCGGGTGCGTCTTTGCTCCACCGACTAAATACTCCATGGTTAATGGTGAGGAAACGGGTTACAAAGTCTTTAAGACCGTAGCAAAAATCAAGACTCCATTTCCAAGCGATTTTGTAGAAATGTTAATATCCAAGAAAGAGAAGACACAAAAAAAATTGAAAACAGAAGCAAAGAAACCTGAATTTATCAATCAATTACGTGAAGAGGCGGAACAAAATTGCCCGAAACCCGAATTCATTAAAAAATGCCTTGACCTAATAGCAGATAAATACAAAAATAATTTTGACGATTATTACCGCATTGTTATTGCGTGTAGTAACTATCATGAACTAAAAGAATATTGTCGTGAAAAAATGGTTACAACTAAATACCCCGAAAGTGCGGAAACGAATGAAGCATTTGAATATTGGTGGAATAAATACAGTGGTAAGCAATCTTGCGGATTAGCAACGATTTGCGGATTTGCGAAACTTAGTAGTCCTAAGGAATTTGGGGAACTTTATTTAGAGTTACCCGACGCATTTGATAATACTAATTATGGAATGGCGGTTATAGCACTGATGTTGTTAGACGATAAAGTCCTATGGGACGCCGACAAAAAACGCCCCGTTGTGTTAGATGACAATACGCAATATTGGAAAATTCTTGATAAAGACGATACAAAATGCGAATATTTAATACTTAATGCTTTAAGAACTCATTACCAAAAACTCTTAGTTATTATTGATAAGCAATTGAAAGAAGTTGATGATGAAGACCCCCGCTGGAAAATCTTATATGCGAAGGGACAGACAATACAATCATCTATTCAATTGATTAATGCGGAGCGAACACTAAAAAATGTAAGTGACATGTTTAACCGATGCCTAAGGGAACAAACGGGTAAGGAAGTAAAATTTGGAGTTGTGCCTCACTTATTACCATTCAGGGACGGGTGGGTGTTAGACCTAATCAAAATTAAATTGCGTAGAGCAAAACGGGAAGACTTGATTACAAGACATACGAATACAATTTTTACAAAACCGAGCGATGAAAATATATCCAAAATGCGGAAAATTATTAACCAGATATTACCGATACCCGAATATAAAAAAACATATTTAAATGTGATGTGGAGTTGTCTTTATGGAAAAATGCCCGAAAAAATTGTCTTTGCTGTAGGTGCGGGACGTAACGGTAAATCCAAAATCAATACTAATTTACTTAGGGGGATTCTTGGAGAACGTAGCGATGAAGGGGGACTTTATTTAACGGGCGAAGTAGGTAGCATTATGGGTAAGGAGCAATCAGGCGGAGCAAACGTAGCAATGGCGAACTTAGACGGAATGCGTGCGGTAGTTTATGGAGAACCACCAAAAAATTCCACTTTTGCCGCTGCCCGAATCAAGTTGATGACGGGACAAGCAACTATTAGTGCGAGAATGCTATACAGTAACAAGACAAGATGCGATATTTACAATACACCTATCATTGAAGCAAACAAAATGAGTAAGTTAGATGATGACGGAATTAGTTTAGAAGATAGAATTATCATTTTACCATTCATATCATATTTTACTAACGATAAAAGTTTATGGGACGAAAGTAAATTTATTTACCCGAAAGATGAACGCTTAGACGTTTATTTAGATGAGAACTGGAATGCGTTTCTAATTTTACTAATGGAACATGCTAAGACAATGAATATGAAATATGGAATAAATCTTAACGAATTTGAGACCCCAAAAATGCGACAACGAGTTATTGATTACGTTGCGTTAGGAAATGACTTATATCAATTTATCAAGGATACTTATGAATTTACGAATGATGATACAGATGTAGTGTCTATTCAGGAAGTCAAGGCGATATGGACGGGTAAGGGGAAGAGAGTAAGCACCGCTGAATTTATACAACAGATAAAAGACAATAATTTATTGCGTAAAAATTTTATTGCCGATGCGACAATTGGCGAGACAAGGATTAGGAATTCATTGATTAGAATGAGACTGAAAGACGCTTTTGGAGATGAGGAGAATGATTTGTTACCAGATAACGTGGAAATAGATGATGAAGAGGAATTTTGTGATGGAATATAAAAATATAACAGTTATTTATGACGGTTTCACACCGTATTTTTCGTGGGGTGGATTTTTTAGCGATTTTAGACGTTATCAGTCACAATTATTTTTAGTGATTTTTAGTCATAGTCATAAATTTGTTACCACACCGTCAAAACCGTCATTTTTTTAAACTTTTTTGAAAACAATTTTTAAAATTTATGAAATATATTTTATCCATGGGATAGGAACGCCGAAGGCGAAAACGGCGGTGTTGGCGGGGTGAAGACCCATAACCTAAAAATTTATGAATTACTTATTTCTCTCTTGATTCTATAAAATAAATAGACGTAGCAAATATATAAAATACAAAATAAAAAATACAAAATAGATAGTTAGATGTCCTATTAAAAATAGAATGAAGAGAGAAGAAAGTAATTGAATAATATAAATGGAGCGGATACTTGCCTATATAGAGTTACTGATATGGTTATTACTATATAAAGTGATAGAATATTTAGGGTCACAAGAAAAAAACGTTAATTTAAATGCTTATGGAAATACCGCCTATTAATGTAAAAAATTGAAACGCAAAAAGGGGATTGAGAATTAATTATAATATGCCGAGTAGGGTGAGTGCCGAGACGAGTGACCGAGCAAATGAATTCATTAATCCAATGGAAAAGATGATTGACCTAATTGATGACCTAAGATTTAGTGAAGACCAACGACTAACGGACGGATTATATTTATCAATGATGAATACAATCCAAGCAATTCACAAATTAAAGACGCAAGTGAAGACATCTTATATTTATGTAGAAGCACAAAGACAAGCACAAGCGGTAGTAATGACGCCGAGACCTAAAGCAAGTGACATGAAAGATGACCCCCGCTATATGGCGTGCCCGAGTTGTAAAAAATTTATGACAAAGAGACATTTTAATGAAAAGCACCGATTTTCAAAGACATGCTCGCATACTAAAGCATTGAGGGATTTCAATCGTAAGACTAATAAGAAGATTAATGACAACAAAGCATTTTGCTTAGAGGAAATTGTAGCATGCTTAGCGGAGCAACAAGTAAAGGGGACAATTTCTAAAAAGAAGAGGGAGCAATATGGAATTCCAACGGAATATACACTATGAGAAGAATTTTAACTCTGGAGGGCGGGGGAAAGCATCATCAAATACGGGGCGGGGTTTATTAGCAGATTTAGGGAGTCTTGTTTTAATTTTTTTGTCATTTTTACCTTTTTTGTAATTTTTAAAGACAGTGTCAGGTTTAATTAATTTTTTTTTTTCTATCTGTTCTTTTTCTATTTTCTTATGTAAGGACTCAGTAGATTGTTTTCCATGATATTGATTTTTTAATTCCACGCAATCACACTCAATTTTCATTATATAATTTAATTATATTTTTTTTAGGGATTAAATAATATAGATGAGTTTAATCGCCACTAACAGTAAGACGGAGCGTAACGCCGCCTATTATAGCAACAACTTTCCACAACCAATTGAAATAAGACCACAATCACAGATATGCTTACAAAAGTTTATTCACACTCGTGACAGTGGGAGATGGGATATTACTCTTGAGAATAATACACTTGAATTTAAATTTGGGACTTTACAGGGAGCGGATAGTCCTATAAGACAAGCAGTCCTAAATCGTGGAGTTTATACGGGTGAAGACTTAGCAACTGAAGTAGCAAGAGCACTTAACGCCGCTAACCAACAACAGAATTTTCTATGGACTGTTACATTTGTAAATGACCCCGCCGCCGACCCCGTAAATCAATTTACTGTTTCATTGACACAACCCGACCAAGCGACATTTGACGCTAAAGGCGGTAACTGGAGCACCTCAGGAATAGGGTCTGTAGTCACTAACAATGATACCGCAGGTGGATTTAGTAAAATTAAGTTTTTGGACGTAGGGACAAAATTAGGTGACGATTGTTTTATGAGACGTGGAATAATCACTCATGGTGGAAGTCATGCTGTAGCGAATTTTAAAAAAGATAGGACGACAGGAAACTGGGCGGTTTTACAGACGGGTTGTGTAGCGAATATACAGAGTAAAGTAGGAGCGAGACCCCCCGCTGATGGGTCAGGATATAATTTTGACCCGCAAATGGCGGATATTAATCTTACCGCAAGTCAGGACGGTGTTGAGATAGGCGGAGTTGAATACTCAACAGGAGCGACAGGAAGAGCAGGTTGGAGACGGGCGAAAGAATTTAGAACCTTACCCTTAACATGGTTAGATTCTGTAGCACCGACCGACGATGATGAATTGAGATTTATTTTCACCGCAGTCCAAAGATTAGGAGCGGCGGGAACTGTAGCGAATACTGCTGGTGACTGGATAATTCAGGTTGAGAAAAAAAGTGCTGGCGGAACATACGCCCCCCTTGTTGCTGGAGCAGGTGGAACAATTGCCGCATTTAACCCCGCTGACCCATCTGCCCCGTCAAGTGTTAATATAGTCCAAGATATAACTATTGACTGGAACGGAAGCACTCAATTGTTTGAGAGTGTTATTTTTACAAGTGCCCCGAGACAGACAGGAAGTAGTCAGGATTTCTTTCAATTTGCCCCCTTACCCGCTAACCCCACAATTAGGGGGAAACTTGCTCCTTACATTCCATTCGTAACAACTGACGCCGCCGCAGAAACCGACGAATTTTTACACTATAATTTAGAAGACGCCGAACCTTACCTTAATGGGGGAAATACAGTCCAATACACTAACTTTGTAGATGAAAGCGATGATTTAACAAATAGTTATACTTACGTAGTAGAGCGACAGGATAATTTAGGTGTTTTACTTAGATATGAATGGTGGAAACCGCAACCCGACCCTAACGGGAACGCAGGAGTGTCACAGACAATCTGGGAAGCAAGAAACGGAACAACAGACATTACATTCATACCCGACGATACCGCAACTGCTAATAATGTTTTTGAAGTAACTGACCCCACAGGAACGCCCGTTTTAACGGGACTGGGAGGAGGCGGAAATTTTACATCACAAAATCCAACTCCTTTAGACCTTGTCTTATCCACAGTGGAACATGAATGTAATGGATATTATAATCCATCACTTAACGCAGTGTCACCGCCCGCAACGCAGATAGTTATGGAAGAACCCGATGCCGAAGAATTGGGCGGAACGCCATACGTAGCGAGTAGTTTTAATGCCCCGCCACCCGTAGCGATGTTAGGCGATTTACCGAGAACCGCATTTTTATGGTTTAACCGTAGCACAGGCGGAGGCGGAACGAGCACAATAGGACAGACCCTTGGTTTTGCTATTCCACTCACAACGGGAGCGAATGACAGAGGTCAATATTATAGCAACGGGTCACCGCCATCAACATACCCATGGGATAATACAAATACTAATGCCCCTAATACTTTAGCGGGTAACGCAACCTTACACGTAGGAATAGCGGAACTAAGCAATATTAGAACTTATGAGGGAGCGAGAGCGGACGCCGCACTTGGAGCGACAAATATCAATTCAGCGGGTAACGGTGATATTACGAACACAATAGCAGTTTTGCCCCGACAGGAATTCACAAGTGACCGTAATACGGGTGAGTTAGTTTATACCGCACCTTACGAGAACTGGATTAATATTAACAACGCCGCCACACTCAATATTAATCAATTGACAGTAGTAGTGAGAAATGCCGATGGGTCACTGGGGAGCGACTTGACGAATGAGACAACCGCAATATTTAAGATAAGAGAAGACCCCCAAGAAGCGGCACAACGCCGAGAGGACAAACGCATTGAAAATTTTGGAAAAATGATAGCGAATCAACTTGACAGACAGGTCCAATTTACGGGGTCGTAAGAATAAATTGAATTAATAAAATCATATCATATATTATATAATATGATTACACGGGAAGACTTGAAAGCAAAAATTAGAGAACTTAGACCCCGCATAAAAGAGACAACTATCAGCAATTATATATCACTCATGAATCAAGTAGGGGCACATTTGTTAGGAACGAGGTCACATCACGAGATTCAAGAATTTGATTACTTATTAGATTTAGAGGGAATTTTAGATTGGTTTGAAGAAAAAAATTACTCACAGGTTACAAGGCGTAGTTATTTAGGAAAGTTAATTACTGTTTTTGAAGCATTTAACTCATTGAATAATTGGGAATATAGTATTATTCAAGATGAATATAATGAGATTTTGGAGACGTATGTTTTGGAAGCAAAAGCAGATAAGGAGGAAAATCCTAATCAAGCGACAGAAAGACAAAAAAAGAATTGGTTGGAATGGGGTGAAATCGTGAAAGTATTTGAAGCAGAAAAATTGAACTGTGAATATTTTGAGTTACCTAAGGAAAATATGAATTATGATGAGAAGACATTATTTAATAATATGTTTATTTTAGCGTTATATTGTGCTGACCCTGACAATCCACCATTGAGAAATGATTACGCAGAAATGCGGGTAGTAGATGAAGAACCCGAAAATGATGAATTAAATTACTTAGTTTTGAATGAACCCATGCGTTTTATATTCAATGACTATAAGACTAATAAATCTTACGGACAACAAGTTATTAAAGTAGGTAAAAAGTTACGACCTATTTTAGATAAGTATTTGAAGTATAAAGTTGATGGGGAGTTTTTGTTATATGACTTGTATAACAATCCTATGAGTAAGAACACAATGACACAGAGGATTACAAAAATATTTAAGAATCACACAGGCAAGAATATATCAACACAAATTCTTAGGCATTCATATATTACAGAGCATATTCCACCACAAAGCAGACAGCAAAAAAAATTAGCGGCAAAAATGTTACATTCGCCACAGATGAATATGGAATATAGTCTTTACTTAAACTAAATGGACGTTAATGAAATATGGGAATTAGTCGGGACAGAATCTTTATCGTTTTTTGGGGGGTGTATATTTAGTATAATAATGATAAAATGTTGTAGGTGTTGCTAAATTACTTAGACCCACGCATGAGGACTAAAGCAAGAGTAACTCGTTTTTTTAGGAGACCCGTCATTTTACGGGTTTTACCATTAAATTCAAATGAATCGCCAACTTCCAATTTTTTCATCTTGTTGAGTTCAGCACGCTTAAATGTGTAAGATTGAGGGACGCCTAACTGACGCTTGAGAGCACCTTTTTTTATCATGAATTTTTCGCCTTCAAGTTCAACTTGTTCTTTTTTCACCATTTTATTTTATTTAGATTAAGTATTTTATTATTTTACTATATTAAATGGTTTCAGTAAAAATTAGCAAAAGCACAAGTAAAGGTAAAAAATTGATGGCGGTATTTACAGATGATAACGGAAAAAAAATAAAGACGACGCATTTTGGGGCGGCGGGAGCAAAAGATTTTACGTTACACTCACCCGCAGACAGGGACGCAAGAAAAAAAGCGTATCTAATTAGACACAGAAAGCGGGAGGACTGGTCTAAGTATATGACCCCAGGAAGTCTTAGCAGATATATATTATGGGATAAGACAACCCGAGCAGCATCAATAGCATCGTATAAAAGAAGATTTGGACTTAAATAACTTATTCTCTCTAATAATGAATTTTAAAAGGTATATTGATATTGTATTTTGTATTTTGTATTTTGTAATTTAGCAATATGGTATATTGATTTATAAAGTAAAACCAAGAGAGAAAAAAGTAATTAAATAAAATTATTATTCTAACCTGTATTTATAGAATGGTAAGAGACAAAAAAGGTATTATGTGCTGGACTCAAGCAAGCGGTAAAAAAGCATGTGTGGATAAGACGAACGCTCAGTTAAGGACACGAGACGGTAAGCGGGCGAAACCCACGCAGAATAAATATAATCCTAACCCGACGCCGATGAAAGAAGGAAATATGAAAACGAGTGAAGTGATGAGACGTGAATTGAATAAACTGGGGGTAGTTGATTTACGCAAACTTGCCCGTAGTAGAGGAGTAAAAGGAGCACAGACAAGTCTAATGAGAAAGGGAGAGTTAGTAGATATGCTTGTGCCCCAACCTAAGGCGAAATATGGAGTCAGTCTTGATTTTTTTAAAGATTTTATGAAACGCAAAGATGACACCCCACCACCCGCCGCACCAAAGAAGAAAGCAGAAGCACCAAAAAAGAAAGCACCCGCAAAAAAGCGTAAATTAAAAATTGTTGGATAGTAAATATAATCTAAATTACTTATTATAAGTCATGACTCATTATGGACCGCATGGAGGACAATCATTTAAAGTGCCGAAAAAGGGACAACCTGAGAAGACCAAAAAGGGTGAGGAAGCATTCACGACCAAAAAGACAAGCAAAGATTTTGACAGAGGCGGTAAGCGGGAACGCACCGCAGAAGGTAGCGATGTTAAACGCCGTCCATTTAGCGATAAAATGAGAAGGGATTTAAAAACGCATTTAGATAAACTGGGTTATAAGGGTAAGGAACGCAACTCACACCGTCTTAAAATGATGGCGAGAATGAGAAAGGGAATGTCAATAGCAAAAGCACACGCAGATATATCTAAATAATTAAAAAACTTATCTAATTTATTATTATATGGTAGAGACATATAAAAATAAATTTAACAAGAAGCACGGACAACCGAAAGACCAAGCGAACAGCGTAGCGAAAATTGCCCGATTGAGTGGAATAAAATATAATAACGCACGAAAGATAGTCCAAAAAGGAAGGGGAGCATTTTCAAGCAACCCGCAGTCAGTAAGACCGCAAGTTAAATCAGCAACGCAATGGGGAATAGCAAGATTATATTCAGCAGTCATGGGTGGGAAAGCGGCGAAAATTGATAAGGATTTATTGAAGTAATGCTTGATAATAATTTGAATTTTTACCATACCACCAAGATAATTTATATGGAGATTTACGATTTTCACGATAATAAATGAAGATTAGACAATTATCAATTTCAGCACGGATTTCACGCATATAGGAGCGATGAAGAAAAAAATAAATCTTATTTTGAACTATCCACGGTAACTCACTTAATTCCATATTTATTATATAGTGATATAATATATATGAGTGAGGAAGTTAAGAATATAAACGTGATTGTAAAAGCAGTAATAGCAATTATAAACGCACTTGCGAGACTGAGGGTAAATTGTAGAGGAAAATGTTGTGAGAGTGAGTGTAGAATGAACCAAAATAATAATAATATTATAGTAGAAGAAGAAGATGAAGACAAGAAATACCGAAGAATCACCGACCTATGATGATGAGAAATTGGAGATTTTAGAAGTTAAACCGCCAACTCAGGTAGATACTGTTACTTTCCACCCGAATTTACCCGACATAAACACTGGAGCATGTGTGTTAGATTGTGCCCCGACAAAAAGCGGGAAGACAACAAGAATATCTAATCTGTTACTAAACCCTAACTTTTTTGCTAATAAATTTGATATGGTCTATTTTTATTCAAGCACGCTTTACGCAGGCGATATAACTGGGCGTTTTTTGTTAGACCAATTTGAAGACACGATTTACAATGAATATAGCGATAAGCATTTGAAAAGCATCTTAGACCATCAATTAAGCATTCCAACAAAAGACAGACCAAGAATAGCAATAATTTTTGATGATTTTTTGAGTTTTCCTAACCTGACACCTAAGTCATTGTTATATAGAATTAGTGCCTCTTACCGTCACCATGGAGTAAAATTGTTATATTATAGTAGTCAATTATTTAGAGCAGTGCCCCCGATAGTTAGACAAAATATTCAATATGCTATTCTGGGTAAGAATGCTAACTCACGAGAAGTGATGAAGATTTATGAAGAGATAGGAATGAGATATGGAAACTATAAACAATTTGTTAATCTGTTACAGTCAGCGACAACGGGGAAATATAATAGTCTATATTTAGATTTGATGGGGTCACCACCAAGAGCATTCCAAAATTTTAATAAACTTATTTACACCGCACCTGAGAATATCATGGAATCATTGAGCGGGGGCGGGTGTATTAAACCCCCATTTGCCGATGACGAGAATTCATAAATAAATTTTATTATATCCATTTATAATAGAATGGATAGAATGCCTAAATTTGATAACGAACCAGTGAGTCTGGAAATCCAACCTGTAGAGGATATGTTGAGAGAAGAACCTGAAATAATTGCTCCTGTAGTAGAACGTGAGACCCCATTCTTACCCCCAAAGAAAGAAAGAAAACAAGAAAAAGTTGTAAAGGAAAAGAAACCGATTAGTGAGAAACAAAAAGCACATTTAGAAAGAATGAGAGAGCGTAGATTAGAATTACAGCAAGCAAAATTAGGAAAATTTAAGAATAAAGGAGGATTGGATAAGACGCCCGACCCTGAACCCGAACCACCCGCACCAGAACCAAGAAAACCAGAAATCATGAAACAAGAAAAAAAGAAACCACCCCCCAAAAAGACGGAGAAAGATGATTTTGAGACATTCTTACAGCACTATGAATTATTAGAAAAACTTAAAAATGAGGTAAAGCGTGAAGATGAAGCAAAACGATTAGCGGAGGAAACCCGACGCAACGCAGAATTGAAGAAAGAGCAAGAATTAGAAGCAAAGATTAGAAAGAAGATTTTAGCAGAACAGCAGAGAACCACCGCACCCCGCCGATGGACTCCAAGTGTAAAACAATCAATTCCAGCAACACAGAACCATTTATCCACACCCAATAACGATTTTGGGATTTATTCTAATAGATATTTTTAAATTTTCTAATGCTTAAATATAGACAATGGCGGAAACTTACGCAAACAATATTGATAGAGCAAATGATTTCTTAAGTAACTATAGACAAGGTCAAGCGGAACAAGCGAGTGAAGCGGCGACAAACCAATTAGAGGTCTATCAGCAAAAAGTCCAAGCATTACGAGACCATTACACTCATGAAGCAATGGGCGGTGGAGAAGAAATAGGCGGGGCGGCGGCATTTCACGCCGTATATGGAAAATTAAAAGACTTATATAATAAATCTAAGGGTAAGGTTGCTAACGATAAAGAACCTAACACTGATAAAGAAGAGGACACCCGAGAAGACGCCGAGGAAGATGATGGGAGCGGTCAGCAGGAAGTAGATGACGCAGGAGCAAAACCAGAAGGAGCAACCGAGACCGAAGAAGCACCAACCGAGACCGAAGGAGCGGAAGGAATGGGCGAAGGTGTAGGCGATAGTGGATTTGGAGGTGAATTTACAGGTAGAGGGGCATTAGACGCAGTAGGAGACCGATTTAAAAGTAGATTACAATTTTTAAAAGATAATTTTCCAAGCGAACCAACATCAGCACCAGCGGGAGCATCACCCGCACCACGCACCGCACCCGAACCCGCCGCACAGGGAGGCGAAGCACCAGAGGGATATGGAGAAGCAACCGAAGAGTCTGCTTTTGGGGATTTATCATCAATTCCAAAACCAGGAACAGTAGCATCAGTCCAATCAAAAATAGATGCCGAAGCGGCGACGGGTAGAGGTGGAAATGTTAATGAGGGACGCACAAGCGGAGGTGATTCCACAACCACGGGCGGTGGGGATTTGGAAGGAGGAGCAGATTTGAATGGACCAGCGGACATAAATCCAGCAAAAGGATTAAAGCAGACAGGAATTCAGGACAAAATTCAAGCGGGAGACGCCGATGAAGCGGGAGGCGGACTCTTAGAAGAAGGGGGAGAACAGTTAGCAGAAAAAGCAGGGGGAGGATTGTTAGGTGAATTAGGAGCATCAGTAGGTTTAGATGCTATTCCAGTTATAGGTGAGGCGGCGGCGGTAGTCCAAGGTCTTGTTGGAATTGGAGAGGGGATTTATCATTTATTCCACCCCGATAACGTAACAAAACCAAAAGCACCAGTGTTAGTTGGACGCACACCAGCACAGATTTCTGCTAAATTTTCATCAGCGTTACCCGATATTGACGGGTCAGTTGAGGATTCAGCGGGGTCAGTGTCAGCATTTTAATAGGGGACACCCCTAACCCCGACAAGAATTAATTAAAGAGTTTAAAAAAAAATATTTTTGTGCTCTTTTTATAAAAGAGCAATGGACGAACAAGAAATAAATTTAACAAAATCGCAGATTTATTATAGAAATCACCGTGAGGAATTAAAGAACAGAGCAAAGGAATACTATCATAATCACCGTGAAGTTATTAAGGATAGAGTTAAGGATTATTATCAAAATAACCGTGAGGAGTGCTTAGCAAGAGTAAAAAATTATAGACAGGAAAATTTCTATGATTGGGATAAAAGACAAAAAATCGCAATTTGGAAAAGACGGGGAGTTAAGCACCCGAATATGAGTGAATTATATGATTTTTACTTTAGTTGTGAAAATTGTGAATTATGTGGGTGTGAATTGACAGGCGGTCTTTCTGCTAATGGAAAATGTTTAGACCACTTACATGATGAATCATTGGAAGATAATTTTAGAAATGTAATTTGTAGAAGATGTAATAATACAAGAGACGGTGAGAGAAAAAGGAATAAAAAGGGGCAATATATTCCACAATAATATTTTAAGTTATTGAATAAAACATTTTTTAGTAAATTATATTATAAGATGTTTAAGAATACTGGGAGTGATTCTGCTTATGTGCCGAGTAAATCCATCGCCATCAAACCCGACGTTGTCAGTGATGTTATACCCGATGAGATTAGTCGTGCTCTTATTCCAAGTTATATTGCTTTTGCTGACCCCCGTGAGACTTACATTAAATTCAATCTTTCTATGAGTGGTCTTACTGGGTCTGCCCCGTCTGTTGGAATGATTCGCCCACAGAAGGAAGCAGGAGCACATGCTCTATTCCGTAACGTGCTCTTGAGAGATGGAACTAACTCAACAACTTTAGAGTCACTTGAAGACTATAACGCCCGTGTTGCTATGAAAAATCCATTTACCGCTCAGGATTCAATTTCGCACAAACGCTCGCTTTTTGACGGTGTTATGGAAGATGCTAACTTAGGCGGTGCTACTGGTAACCTCTACTATGGGGCGTCCGCTGCTCTGCCCGATGCTGATTACGCCACTGCTGGTGCTCGTGCTCTTTCGCAGGTTGGTGGTCGCAATTCCGCAGGTCAGGTGCTTTCGCCTCAGTTACAATTCCGCTTAGATACTGGACTCATGAAGGGGTCGCAGGTTATACCCGTTGCTGCTTTACAGGGTCTTAGAATTCAGTTGGATATGGAAAATGCTGCCCGTGCTTGTGAATTTGCTGCTGGGTCTGCGGGTCAGTTAAAGGCAGACGGCACTGTGGATAATGTTGGTCTTGCTGGAACTTGTGCTTTGAATGCTACATCTATAAAACAGGCAACCGCCGTTGGTGCTATCGCCGCCAGAAATGATGTCCGTGCTACTGGAACTGACTACACTCAGTCATTTTTTTCCGTCCAATTGAAACTACCCGCTACTGCCTCTAATCTTAATAATCCATTTGATATTGGTGATAAACTCTTTGTCCGTGCTGCTATTGGACGCACTATTAATGGTGTTGCTGTTGATGCCGCTAATCAGGCAGAAACCGAATTTGAACTTGGTGTCATTTGTGGATTTTACAATTCTACCGATGCTGCTGGTAATTTAGGAATTTACTATGTCCCTCAACGTGCTGCTGGTGTGTCATTTGCTACATTCCCCGCTGTCCCATTTGGCGGTGTGGATAGAAGTTACACTGAAAATGACGTTGTCTTTTATAAAGCAGAAAATCGTGCTCTCGCTCAGTCAGGTGTCCTCACCTCCACTGATAGCGGTGATGTTGCTGTGGGTGCTGGAACTGCCTCATTTTCCGCTCCATCATATCATTTAAGTGATTTGGAATACTTATGTCTTAGCGTCCAACCACCAGAGTCTTATGTTAATGGATTACTTAGTGCTGCTACAAGTGACCGTGGCGTGTCAATGGATATTGTCACTACTGCTACGCAACGTTTTAATCAATCCACCGCTGCTGGACTTACCTCCAATATGATTCCATGCTCCCAACGCAGAGTTAAGTCTGTTTTCGTCCAACCACTTGCTATTGCCGACTTTAGAGATTTGAATAAACGCTCACTTTCAGGAATTCCCGACGACGCCCGCAATTATCAGTTTGTCTATGGAACAGAACTAATCCCCGTTAAGACTGTCCCACTTGACCGTTACTCACAGGTCGTTGATGCTTTTGGAACTGCTAACCAGGACGTTGCCGAACAGAATAAGACTGAAGCAATCCATTTATCCCAATTAGAAGGTGCTTTAGTAAATGCTGGAAACATGCCCCGCTCACTCCACAAGGTTGCTAAGAATTTTGCTATTGCTCGTGCTTTTAGTAAATATAACCAGATTGCTGACTTAAGCGAACAATCACTTTCGTGCCGTATAGATTACAAGAACACTGCTACTAAACTCAAGATATTTAACAACTACATAGACCACCTCCGCAGAATAAGTATTTCAAGTCAAGGGGTTATGGCGAGTGATTTGTAAGTTTTTTAATTAAAATAAATTATATAATTTATGTTATTAGATTATATAAGATGGATATGAATATTGAGAGTATTGAGAAAGCGGAAATATTCCCACTCAACAACCCCTCCAACAACACCTACAGTTTTAAACAAGGACATGGAACAATCACGTTTGACGTTGCCGCTCAGGCAAAATTGCTACGCCCATCTTCACTTAGATTGAATGGAACGCTTAAGGTTTTGACTGCTGCTAATGCCCTACCCAACAATAATGGATTAAAGGATAATAACACTAACCCAGTTACTATTCAGTTAAATGACCGCATCGGTGTGAATTCGGTAATCCAGAATCTTGCTATTAATAGTGCTACTACAGGACAGACTATTGAGACAGTTAGAAATTACGGTAAAATGATTTCCACGCTTTTACCATCTACTCATTCAAGTGAAGATTATCAGTCTAATCAGTCGTCTGTATCACTAATGACCGCCGTCCAGAAATCAAGTGACAATTTAGTAAATAATGAAATTAAGTTTTCAATTCCGTTTTATGCTGGTGTTATGAATTCAGGTAAGGCACTTCCACTCGGCACTAACGGTATGCGGGGTCTTCAGTTTGTTATTGAATTAGCGAGCGACCAACAAGTTCTTAAGGGTGCTGATGCCGCTACAGGTCTGGGTGCTTCTTATCAACTCCAGAATGTATCACTGTCGTATGATTTGCTTGTTCCAGACGCCGCAGGACAAGAAAAAATGATGGTGGCGGGTAATGGTGCTTTTGAGTATAATGCTTATAATTCACTCTACTCAGTTATTAACGCAAGTGATAACACGCAGACATTCAATCTTGCTGCTTCTAATGTTCTCTCTGTGTTCCATAACTTTTTACCTACTACTCACTCTAATAACTATTCTCATGATGGATTTGCTAACCCTCCACTCACTAAAGGCACAGATTACGGTGTAAGATGTATTTTAGACAAAGTCAATTTCTCACGTGGCGGTCTTAAATTAGGACTTGATTATGAATTATCAGTCCAGACTCAGTCACAGGAAAATCGTCCTCCTACGCAGGTGGAATTGAATGCTCTTAATGCTGTTAGACCGTTCTACGCTCTTAATCACCTAATTAATCAACCCCTAATTCAGGGATTCGGTGCTAAGGATTTAAGACTCTATTCTGGAAGAGTTCAGGAATTAACTGCTGTGGATTCTGTTGCTGGTGGTGGTGTGGATTTTGCTGGCGACGGTGTTTCACGCAATTTTTCCATCGGTCTTGCTCTTGATAATGTTTCTCAAGAAGGTGTCTCATTTAAGGGAGTTTCTTATGCCGTTCGGGTTAGAAGTGATTTAGATGGAGCAAGTCCTAACGCAGTCTTTACCTACGCTTTAGTGAAAAATCAACTACTTTACTCACCACAGGGAATTCAGGTTGTTTCATAATTCAATAACTTATTCTCTCTTGGTTGTAAAATTAAATTAAAATAAATTATATAATTTATGTTATTAGATTATATAAGAATGAGTAATTTACCAGATATTTTGAAGGTTCAACCTCTACCCTCAATTGATACCATGACAATTCACACTGAAGTTTTAGACCCTATCACTATAACAGATTCTCAAGCAGTTTTTCAAATACCCCGCACAGGAATTTTAGATGGCGGGTCTTTTATTCAGTTAGGAGCGACTTGTGCCGCAGGACAGAATAAGTGTTTTTTTCCACTTACGACGGGTGTTGGAGCGATGATTGATAGCGTTCAGTTAAAGGTTGGGGGTCAGGTGGTCTCAAGCACAGAAGATTTCGGTCACTATCATACTCTCATGCGACAATTCCAGACGCCAGAGCACCGTTCTCATATTGGAATGGTTAAGGAAGGGGCGGTTGGCGACCGCTGGGCGACTAATTTAGGGTCTGCTGGTGCTAATGTTGCTGGTGGAAGAGTCGGTTATCAGGATTTAGCATACGACGCTACTGGTGGTGTTGCTGAAGTGCCCGCTTTTGTTAGACTTACGAGTGATGACACGACTACGCCTCTCTTTTCAATTAAGTTATCTCAACTTATTCCTATGATGAAATCACGACAGTTGCCTCTTTTTGCTATGAAGGAGCATGTCTATTTAGTGATAAATTTCCAACAACAGAAG
>Ga0181397_1000276_pt1 | contig 19658 bp, 45 predicted proteins | sample 20SPOviralmetaG_FD_130126 | JGI IMG/M metagenome (GOLD analysis project Ga0181397, IMG submission 130126) | Marine viral communities from the oligotrophic San Pedro Time Series (SPOT) site, San Pedro Channel, CA, USA - 20 SPOT_SRF_2011-02-23 | ecosystem: Environmental > Aquatic > Marine > Strait...
ATCTGCCATCAGATATTATGCTGATTGATAACCCCAGTTGCAAGAAATGGATTAAACTTGAAGAGCCAACTTTAGCAGTTATGGTTGAGCCTCAAGTAAACAAAGAAGATATATATCACAAAGTCCATGTCAAAGGTAATGACTGGCTTGTGCGGACAATAGATACAATGGAGGTAATGTCCCGTGCTTAAAGTTGAAGAAGTTTATGAGAAGCAAGTTCGAACGATTAAAGAAGAGCCAGATGGATCCGAGCGAACCACCTTTGAAAAAGCCCTGGAGACTAGAGAGTGCTTAATTAACACAGACTATATTGTAGCTGTGCATCCGTACTCTTTTAATTCGTCGAATGATTTGAATCGTGTTGCGGACGCATTCCCAGAAGAGACAAAGTTTAGTGTTCTTGTGGTTGATGGAAATTCTTTTAGAAAATCAGAAGTAATCGTTGTAGGTTCTTTCGAAAAAATGTGTAGAACGCTCCAGGAAAATGCCAAGTGAACCTAATAGCGGTGGGCGATCTGCAAGATCAGTTTTGTTCGAAGAGAAACTATGAAAACAAAGATGGCTTTATCCTCAACCCTTGGCATGAGGACTTTGCCGGTCGGCGCTATAATTATTCGCCCAACCTAGATAAAGACTCTGTACGTGTGGTCTTCCTTAAGGATGTTTTACAAGAACCCCGCAACAAGACCCTGCGAAGGAAGGGGCGATTTATTTGGTGTCGTAACTTGCGTTATGAGGATAAAGACGAGCGGGGGCTCCGGTCGTGTTCATTTACAGTTGATAATGGCTCCAAGAGATTTAAGGTGTCTGAGAATAATATGTTGTGCATTCCCTCAAAGATTTTTGTCAACAACAATAGATACTTTAGGAGCATGGAGAAGACATTTCTCCCATTCTCTACAATCTTTTCTTACAGAAACGCTCTCAGGCTTATGTCACAGGGAAGCGGGCTCACAAGATTGGAGCACCAAGAGCTTGTGGAGAAAGATTCGCCTTATAGACCCGGAACCCTTGTTTATCCTCGTTTAGGTTATTTTTACCCCACTACGAGTGACATTGACCAGCATGACCTCTTCTCTTGGAAGAGGCAGCCTCATCCCTGCGGTCTGATACTTGGACCCTCTTTCATGGAAGACCGTTTGGGGAGAGAGTTTTACCGAGTGAAGTTTGGGAACACTACATATGAAAGAGTTCACCCCGTTCAAATGGAGATTATAAATGAAGTTTAGACTGTATACAAAAGCTGATTGTCCTTACTGCCACATGGCTGTTCGCCTGCTAGCTGACCATCAGAAAGAGTTTGAGTGCTATGCACTTGACAATCAGCCAGAATTGCTCAATGAGATAAAATCCACTTATCGATGGGATACCGTCCCAGTTGTGGTTGAGATCACAGAAGGGCAAGAAAAGTTTATTGGAGGTTTTACCGACCTTAAAGAGTATTTACTTAAAGGCAAACATTTACTTAAAGGATAATATAATATGATTTGGACCTCTACGGTTTCGCCTCTTATAAAAGAGGTAGAGCTACGCAAACCACCCATCATTGTTAAGGTAAATAAGTTTACCGAAGACTCAGCTAAAAAGTTTCATCAAGAAATGGCGGCTGCCCACAACAGCGGACAAAAGGTTATTCCTATTGTGATAGATTCTTACGGCGGACAGGTTTACTCACTCATGTCAATGATCTCGGCTATCCAGGCTTCTGAAATACCTGTTGCTACTATCGTAGAGGGCAAGGCCATGTCGTGTGGCGCAGTTCTTCTCACGTTTGGAGAGCAAGGTATGAGGTTTTCTGACCCCAATGCCACGGTGATGATCCACGACGTCAGTAGCGGCGGATATGGAAAGATCGAAGAACTGAAGGCAGACATTGCAGAAGCCGAGCGTCTCGATGAGAAGATCTTCACGATGATGGCTCGCAACTGCGGGAAGAAAGACGACTACTTTAAGAAAAAGGTTTTTAATAAGAAACATGCGGACTGGTTTATGGATGCCCAGGAAGCAAAGAAGCACGGACTTGTCAATCACCTTAGAGTACCCAAGCTCAATATCAAGGTAGATGTAGACATTGATTTTGACTGATGTTGGAATGGACTTTAGTATCGCTGCTGGCTTACACTTTTCCCTCGTATTTCAATGCAGAGCAAGAACTTAACGCCGCCGTTATTATAGATAAATCGTTAGACTTAGGAGAAGATCCATATTTTATGGTTGCTCTGGCGTGGGTGGAGTCACGAGTTCAAACCGGCAAAGTTTCTCCCACAGGTGATTACGGTATATTCCAAATCAACTATCGCTTCTGGGCAAAGAAGTGGGGATACAAGGACCGGAATAAATTCCTAGTAGACATGTCTAGTGCCACCCATGCTACGGTCGCAGCCACAGTTGTTCTAAAAGAGATGCGAAAGTACAAAGCGTGTCAAGGACTCAACCTACCAGCGTGTTATAACGGCGGACCTCGCTGGCAAAAATCAAAGAACAAAGAAAAAATAATATTATATGCCAACAAGGTAAACAGGATGCGAGGAATATTTAAAAGAAAGTTTCCGAAGTGGGTGTGGCAGTGAAGCAAACTTACGGCGTTAAAGTTGCAACTATATTAAATGCTACTGATAAGCTTACTGAAGACCTTGAATACTTGTGTTCTTTGGTGGAACAGCCGGACCCCGAGTTTGTTATCAAAAACGCTATTATTTATGCTCATGCTGTGATGACTTTATCAAACCACTTAGACTTTGTGCTGGAAGAACTTACCGAAAGAGACTTAACACCTGACGAAGATATGGTTAAACTAAGTCAAGAGGATGTGATAACGATGAATGATTATACAGAAGCTTCCGAGGAAGCCCTAGAGGATTTGGAGGTACTATGCGGGATTTCACTAAAAAACAACTAGCCTACGTCAGTTTTTATTATTTTTGGATCATATTTTTAGTTGCGTGTATTTTTCATGACCTCGTGTATGGCACGGTTACTGGATTTACGTTTGGATATTTTTTCGCTTTATTTTATATGATTGCCCGAACCCGGTCAGTCCTAAGGTTAATGGAGGACCTAGATGATTACGAACCAGAAGATTAATGTGGGGGATGCAGAGTACTCTCGCCTCTCGCATGTATTACGCTTTTCGGTAGCTGCTAACAGCGACGCTATCCGTACAATTGAGGATATTTGTGACAGAAGTGACATGTCTATGGAGGAGATCGCTCTGGAGATGGGTAAGCTTCTCGAAGGCGCACTCCTCACCCACTACCACCGGGGTGGTATGAGAATCAGGTACGACTGATGGTAGATAAATATCTTACCGTAGTAGTTTCCATAATTTATTTACCTTTTTATATGGGACTGCTGGCTTTTGATGGGATCAAGGCAACACTAGGAAAAGGATGATACGGGGACTGGTGACATATGTGACAGCCGGCGCTCTTGGCGTTGCCTGTCTGGGAATACTTGCTCTTGTTATGGCACGAGATACGATTAGGGAGATAGACATTGGATCACTTGACAAGTAATAACTGGATATCTCTTGGCGGCAATCCGATAGACGATATACGGAACCGCATCCAGAAACGCTTCGAGGCTGACCGCTTTACTTTTCATGTGGGTACTGATAGTAAATCTTATGCTGACCATACCATTATCACTACTACAGTTTGTTTCCGTGAAAATACGAAAGGCGCACTTGTGGCATACCAGCGCAACAAGATAAATAACTTTAACAATATAACTGAACGCCTCTTGCATGAGACTATTGTATCCTTAGAGGCGGCGAAGATGGTACAAGACATTACGGGAACACCGCCCACCATTCACGCCGATATAAATTCTAAAGATACAGCCTTAAGTTATAAGATGCTTAATGTTATAATGGGCATGGTTCAAGGGATGGGGTTTCCGATCAAGGTCAAACCCGATGCTTGGGCTGCCGACATTGCAGATATGTTTACGAGGTAACATGACTACATCAAAAAAGAAACGTAAGTGCTTGCTAGCATATGCTCGCAAAGGGCTCACTTTAGCCGCCGCTAACAGTTGCCTAAAGGGCGATTGCCTTGAGCCGGTTCATGAGTTAGAGTGGCGATTGTGGACGAATTATTATGTAGGTATTGTTAGTGGTGATCCACTGTTAGAGCATGAGCTTGTTAATAATAATCGCTCTTTAGCATGGTTTGCTAACGAACTGAACCGGCGTAAACAAAAACAAATGATCTCTTGAAAGGAGATACAATGAATGAAGAACAAACGTTCTCAAAACAAATCGAAACGTTCAAAACTTTCTGCAAGAACAATCGCCTGCGTTTAAAGGAAGACGGCGATGGACTTCCGGTTGCCAGAGCCATTGGAAAGTTTAAGAGCGATCAGTTTTTCTGTAACTTTAAAGATGGGACAATCGGTGTCTATGTTACGAGGGAAACTCCACGCCAGTTTACTTACCTCAATAAAAAGCTTACAAAGATGGGCTGCATCCCTACGCAACTCGGTGACTTTGAAGCTTCTTATGATCTAGAGTGGATGAACATCCCGCCTGTTGCCAAACTCTTGAAGATCAAGAAGGGTGCAGCGAAGGTTAAAGATCCGAAGTGGTTACGAGAAAATGGATGATTATAACGAGAAAAAGCCCATTGGCGACTGGAGAAAACATTTTTCGGACAATGGTTCGCCTGAAAAAGCTGCCGAACTTACCGCCAAATTTATGTTTGCAATGTCGTATTACCATGATAGAATGCGGTTGCACATTATGTTACACCCGCTATTCTTTGTAGCAGGATTTCTTACGGCCCTTTGGGCACTTTAGGAGAAGGTATGCAAGTCGGTGACCTAGTAAAAGAGATGCTCCCGCTTATGGCTGGTGACGCCCCCTCAAGAATCGGTATCGTAACAAGTTCACCATCGGCGTTGGGCTTTTGTAAAATTTTATTTGACAAAGAAGAGCTTGTGCATTATAATTCATTAAGAAAGATGGAGGCTTAAATGGCTACACGACCCGGAAGACTTATCGATAAAACATTCACTTCGTTTACGGAAGCGAGCGGACGGCTCGAAGACACAATCGGGTGGGTAACCAAGGCAAAGGACCTCGCACATGAGTTCGAGCCCGGCTGCAAGGCAGAGGTCACACTTCACCTCTTGGAAGAGGTACTGGAAAAGGCGGGCAGGGAGTTGGACCGAGCATCCACCGAGTTGGCGATGGAGGTCTTCGGACCCGAGGACAAGGGCACCTCGTAGGTATATTTCAGCAGGCAAAGGTAGGCGCAGCCTTCGCCAAATTTTTTTACAACTAGGCGCAGACAACTAAAGAAAGGCAGTCCAAAATGACCACAATCAACAAAGAATTTGAATCCACCGTGAAGGAGTTTGTCAACAAGCTCACCACTATTGAGGACGAGATGACACTCCTTCGACAGGATCGTTCGGAACTGTTCGGGGAGATGAAAGAGAAGCTAGACCCTCGTTCATTCCGAGCAGCGATCAAGATCCATAATTTGCAAAAGTCTACACCTGACCAAACTTCTTTGGCAAGAATCTTGGAAGTTTTAGATACTAGCGAATAGTTATTATACTATGGGGTAACTAAGCCGGCAAAACCACATCAAATATGTGTAGCCTTTTACAAGGGTGAGGGAGGCTGGCACAACCGAATAGTCCGTTGGACAACCCAAAGTATATACTCGCACGCAGAACTGATCATGCCGGACAACACTTGCATAAGTATCACACCCTTCGGCACAGCCGGCATACGCAGAGAACCTTTTGAAGAACCCGAGGAAGATTATGATATCATTTGCATCCCGGCTAGCGCCCATCAACTGCAAACTATCGAAACGTTCTATGAAGACACTAAGGGGGACGGCTACGACTGGCCCGGCATGTTGCTGTCAAAGTTCACCCCTTTCTTTGTCAAACGTGTCGGACGGTGGTATTGCTCTGAGTGGATCGCCTATGCGCTTCGACTGGCGGGAGCGGTTGACAACCTATACCATTACCCTGACCTCACCCCCCAAAGGCTGCATGAGGTGCTGAAAAAATATGCCGACTAAAGTAGAAGAGTATTCGATGTACGCTCCTGGCAGACTGGTTCAATGTCGGGCAGCTATTTATTCAACCGATCCTACGGGAAAAATTAACGGCGGAACAGTTGGTTTGGTTTTGGAGCGGGATCGAGTAAAGTCACGTCGGCTACTAGTACAGTTTGTAAATAATATAACTTGGTGGGTTAACGCTGGCGAGATTGAACCGTATATTGAAAGTGGAGGATAAATGAACGAGCCAAAAACTTTCAGTGAATATTATCAGTACTATTTAACGCTTCACAAAACTAAGGGATGCCGTCGCCTCCATGCCTTGGGGCAACTAACGACGTTATCGCTGCTTGTCTACACCCTTTATACACAGAGTTGGGTGCTTTTAATCGCCGTGCCCTTCGTTGTCTACCCCTTTGCTTGGAGTGGACACTTTTTCTTTGAAAAGAACAAGCCCGCAGCGTTTAGTAATCCACTGTGGGCAAAGGCGTGTGACTGGATTATGCTTAAAGATATGTTAACAGGAAAAATTGCCTTGTAGGCACCATATAATTATAAGGAGAAAATATTATGTCTACTATCAACTACCAAAAGATCTATGAAGATGAAGTATCGGAGCCGGTGAAGACCAGCTTGGAAATGCCCAGGCTTTACAGTGACTTCCCTCCTCAGATGAAGATGTTTGTTGAGGAAGTCGCCGATGCCGGTGCCCAGCTTGCAACACAAGAGGTCCTTGACCCAGAAATTCTCAGAGACACAGCCGAGTTGGCAGCGGAAATGGCACAACAACTTTATATGTTTGCGAATATGATTCGGAATCATACGCATGAAGTTGCGCCGCTTGACTTGGATGAAGACGTATAAGCCAGGGGATCTGGTGCTTGTGGAGGTAAGCACTAGTGGTTTTACCCTCTGCACACCACATGGAAAGTATTCTGGCCCTCTCAAGGAATACACTCATACAGAAAGGAGCCGCCATTATATTAGTTTGGGACATAAGACGGGATTGATTACTCAGGTTATAACTAACCGCCTGAACCAGCCGTTGGTCTATGAGATACTATGTGAAAACACATCTTACTCTTGTAAAGCAATTCTTGCAGACAAATATTTGGTAATGATTAATCATGGATGACAATAATGAGCCACCAGTCAAGCCAGTATTTTTTAACACAAAAATCTTTGGAGCTATAAACGACGCTATTACGGCGAATGCGGCAAACATCCAGCAAATATATGATATGCTTGTGGTGCTTCAGGAAGATTTATTGGCTTTGGAAAAAAGGGTAAAAGAGTATGAAAAAAATAATTCACGTTAACCAACATATTATCAAACGAAACACTAAGAATGGCACGGACGAACCTGTCCTAACTGTAAAAACATATAAAGAAAATAAATATGCCCACGAGGCTATACTAAAGACAAAAGATGGGGTAGAGTTTGCTAAGGTGATATACAGTCCACACAAGCCGCTGAGTTGCGGTGCGAGGGTCTGGGTAGAGCTTGACACAGACATCACCGATGTCGATTTAATCATCAGAGAAGGAGAAAATAATGACTAGCAACACCCTTGGAAAGGAACAACGATGAAACTCAAACTTCATTGGGCTGAGAAATTTAATGTGGTTCGAACATATCCATCATTTGAACTGGATTCCGAACAGTTCCCGGAACTAGAGCTAGAAATGCTTCAGGTCTATAATGCCGGTAGCCTCGGCGAGCGTGTCCAGGCGCTAGGACACCTTGAGAGCAAAATGCAACACACGGAGTGCGCCGAGCGAGGGGAAACTATTTTTAGTTTAGTAGCACCCCAAGAGGGCGATGACTTTACTACTGAGTTTTTAACGCCTGAGGCTGGGGATGACATTGGTTCGCTGCTAGTGTCAGAACTTATTTCAGCGGAGGAGACATAATGGATTGCACAAAAACTCATGTAAAGATTTACAACTTTACACCCGAAGTGGCGGAGGACTTTGATTTTGACTTCTCCACCTTTGACTCGGGTCTTCTCAGTCAGTTGGTTCCGAACCGGGATGATTGGGGCTCGCTTGCTTGGGGCATTGAACTTGAGGAGTACGAGTATAACTCCCACGACCACACTGCACACCTGTCACTCGATACCAAGTGGGAGAGCCCAGTTGAGTGGGTCCGCAATGCGAGCATGGCAACTCACTATTTCCAAAATAAACTCTTTATTGCGAGTACCATCCAAAAGGATGAGACTCATGTAACCGGCGTAGCTATTATGGATGGAGAAATACTTCAGAATAAGACAATTTGGAGCATGGAACCTGAAGAGGTATCAAAATACTATGATGAAGAAGAGAACGAATACGAACTTGATGACTTAGATAACAAAATTTGGGATGCAATTGGCAAATTCACAAAGGTTTGCGAAGAATTTTACCTTGAAAGGAAAGAAAATGACTAAGACTATTGCAAATGGAGACACGATTAGTGTACATTACCGAGGCACAGCCAGTGGGGAGGAATTTGATTCGTCTCACGGAAGGGATCCGATCAATTTTACTGTTGGAACCGGTCAAATGATCACGGGCTTCGACACTGCCGTCGTGGGTATGACCGAGGGTGAAACCAAGACGGTAACTTTTGGACCGGAAGAGGGTTATGGTGTTTCGTACCCGGACAGGGTTACAGAGATGCCCACCGACGCCTTCCCACCTGACTTTGAACTGAACGAAGGGACAAAGGTGCCCCTCATGGGTCCCGGCGGACAACATCTCTTGGGGACGGTTCAAACCGTGACAGATGAATCAGTTACAGTTGACCTCAATCACCCTCTTGCAGGGAAAGAACTCACTTTTGAGATTCAGGTTGTGAGTGTTGGAAGCGACACCTAGAATGTTGAGGGCTCGCTTCTTTTTCTGGCTCGCTCGACTCTTTTTAAGCAGGGGGATGCTCATTGGACAATGGTTCCAAAACAAGGGCATCCTCCTGCTAACGGAAGTAGAATCTAAACATGATTAGTTTACTTTTAGCGGGCTGGTTAGCAGCCCCCAGTTACGGTGTGAAGGCAAACCTAAGTAACACTCAAGTTCGCCAACGAGCACATCAATTAGTGCAACTTTTGCGGAGACAAGATCCAAGGGTTTTACGCTCCGTGATGTATTATATGGACTGGGTGCCCAAGTTTGAATTCAAGCGGCAGAAATGTAAAAAGAAACCTAAGTTAAAGACTGACCCGATCGATGATATACTATTAGACGCCGCTGGATTTCCCAGTTCAGGTCCTAGGAGAAGAAGATGAAGAAGTTTACCCTAATTGACATTATTACTATGCTAGGCATCGCCGCATCTATTTTATTAGTGTTGATGTTTGCATCTGGTTGCTCTATGAAGTTCTATAAGAAATCATCAGCCGATGTACGGAACTGTTGTGACCGAGTGAGCGCCCAAAGCGAACAGATGACTACTTTCAATAGATACTGTAAGGTTGCCCTATTCCTTAGTCAAAGTAAGAACAAGGCTGTAGGAAAAGTGGTACAAAAAAATGCTGCTGCTGCGGTCAAAGTGTGTAAGTTCGTGTTTGATGTAGACACAGATGCGGAGCTTGTGGCTGCTGGCGACCAACAGGAATACCATAGAGTCCGCAGTTATATTATTATGAACCCTTCTGATGATCCTTCGTTTTGGAGGAAGACGCTACCTTGCGACCCTGGCGAGTCTGCCTGCGAGGAGTTCTGATGTCCCAAGAGTATTTGTACCGCTGCACTTCGGTCGGTCCTGTTAATAACGGACTTAAGAAACAATGCTGTTTTGAGCATGTTTTTGATGAAGGGGATCATCACTGTCCCTTGTGTGGCAACCTTCTTCTGAGGATATCAGACGGACCAAGCGTGGCTGAGATTTTGCGCAAAGGTTTAGAGGCTGAATCCAAAGGCACACAATAAAAATGTTATATATACTGAAAGTAGTAGCAACCATGATCGTATCATTCGCTGCTGGTATAGTATTGCATAGAGTGTTGTGGAAGTTCTTTGACTGGATGCTCGACAAGTTGGAAGACATGGATGAAAAATACTAAGGAAAAAGGAGTAGTGCAATGAAGGGTTGGGCTGAGTGGGTAGCTGTTTGTGGCATAGCTACATCTCTTGTTGTGGTGGCCTATGGTATGGCAGCACTGTAAATGCCGGCGTCTTATCTGAATGAAAACGGAGACTATGTTAAGGAGTGTACCAAGTGTAAAAAGGTACAACCAGTCTCCGAATATTATAAGCACAAAGAAGGTGTGACAGCCGATGGTTTACAGCCTCGCTGCCGGCATTGCACTCTGGCTAAATACCGAGAGCAAAACCAAAGGCGAGCCAAAAAAAGAAAACAAAGAACATATAAATTAAGCCCCCATCATGTAGAGTGGATAAGAGAACAAAAACATAAGATGAGCACAAGAGAGACAGCAAAGGAGTTTGCTAAAAAGTTCCATGCTATGAGGATAAACCCCGCTACAGTTCATCGTATATTTACGGGGGAGTTACATCCAACTCCAGACCAAAGGGAAGAGAAAAATAATGCAAACACCGTCTCCATTTATGATGTCTTAGACGGTGCCAAAGACCACAGTGGATCAGTGGAAGATTACCTAGATTCGCTAACAGACAAGAAGATTAAATACTAGGAGATTTTATGCCAGCCGCTTATGTTTGTGAGAAGACCAACACCACTCTCAAAGAGTGTACAAAGTGTAAAAAAATACTACCAGTCACTGAGTACTGTAAGCATAAAAAAGGTGTGACAGCCGATGGTTTTAAGCCGCAGTGTAAAGAATGTACCTTGGCTCGTTACCGAAAAGAAAACGCTAAAAGAAACAAAAAAAGAAAACAAAAGACTCACAAATTAACAGTGAAACAGGTAGATTTTATTCGCTCCCTCGAAGGCAAATGCTCTACCCGCAAGGCTGCCGCAGTCTTTGCCAAAACTTTCTGGGCTTGCAAGGTTAATGCTAGTACGATTAGTCGTATATGGAACGGCAAGGTCCACAACCAACCCAGCAAAAAAGCGAGAGAAAAAAAGGAAAAGGAAGAGGCCCTTTCCTTAAAGCAAGAGTTCGCCACGGCTTACATCTTAGAGAGGACGAGACAAAATGCTAAAGCTCGCATTGACCGCCAGGGAGAACTTGTCAAGCTGCTGGAGTTCGTACAACAAGAGCCAGATTTAGAGCCTATGGACCTTCCGTTTCATTATCGTCTAAAGATGAAAGAAGCGGGACTTGACATCAAAGATTTGTTTGGTAAGCCTGGAACTCACAATGCTGAAAAAGACTGGACAAAGACTGACCCTAATGTAGCTACCGCTGTGTACCTGATCGAGTTTACTCATGCCGAAGAATACACCAAGAAGGTGTACATTGGTTGTACCAAGCAGGGCGTTTTTAAGCGATGGCAGGGGCATATTGCTGACCAAAAAGCTGATCAAACAAAGCGCCCATCAAGCGTTGGTACCGTTGAGTATCGCAACTTGATTCGCCATCTTGCAGCCACAAACCAACTGCACACAGTTCGTGTTCACATCCTCGAAGCAGTAGACAAAAGGCACCTAAAAAATAAAGATGATGATAAAGAACTAAGGGACATAACAGAAGCAATAGAACAAGGCTACCAACTCAAGTTCTTCTTAGGTGGCTATGACTTATTGAACGCCTCCTTTAAGGTTCCTTGTAATAAATCTTCAGAGGTTAGACAGTACATTATAGAGAACGTTAATAAGGAGCTTGCCATAGAGGATGAGAGCATGGGTTGCTTTGTTGGCAGGGTGGCAGCCGATGGTGTAAGATGGCTGTATGAACCCGCTGTTTAGTGCTGCTGTTTAGTTTATGATTTTACAGGAGTTTTTATATTAAAATGGTAAGTGATTGTTTTCGCTGCTTTTGATAGCCAAATGACAGTGATTATTTAGTTTTATCAAAGAGTTCAGCATATGACAGCTATTGGCAGCTTTTGGCAGCGATTGTCTAAAGATGTCTAATACACAGTATAGATTCAAAAGTAAAGGGATAATAAAAAAGCAGGAAAAGGCAAATAAAAACTTGACGCATAGTGTATCCATGATATTATGTAGTTGAGAGGGAGAGACAACAATGTCAGTAGACTTCAAAACTTTTGTGAGCCTTGCACCTTCAGTGAGTGCTGCTCGCCTTCCAGTTCTTCTCCGTGGTCGCCACGGAATCGGCAAGAGCCAAGTTGTTTATCAGCTTGCCGCTAATGCCGGCTTGCCTGTCGTTGAACGGCGTGCCAGCCAGATGACCGAGGGTGACTTGGTTGGGCTGCCCAGCATTGACGGCAACCGTACCAGCTTCAATCCACCTGATTGGTTCAAGCAAGCTTGTGAAGAGCCTGTCTGCTTGTTCCTTGATGAAGTTGATCGAGCTACCCTCGAAGTCCGTCAAGGGATTTTCGAACTGACCGACAGCCGGAAGCTGAATGGTCACAACCTCCACGAGGATACCATCATCTTCGCAGCCGTCAACGGCGGTGAGCATGGCGAGAACTACCAAGTCAACGAGATGGATCCTGCTGAGCTTGATCGCTGGTCAGTCTGGGACATCGAGCCTACGGTTGAAGATTGGTTAGCCTGGGCTAAGAACAATGTTGACGGTCTCATCTGGGACTTCATCAACCAGAACCGGGCTCACCTTGAGCATAACGGTGACATCGAGCCTAACAAGCGTTACCCCAGCCGTCGTAGCTGGGACCGGCTTGACAAGGTGCTCAAGCAGGCTGATGCTCTGGAAGCCAGCCCCATGATGTTCAACCTGGCTCAAAGCTTCGTCGGCTTTGAAGCTGCTGTCGCTCTTAACGACTACGCTAAGAACTACGAGCGGGTTGTGACGGTGGAGCAACTCCTTACCGGTGAGCGGCAAGAAGCTCTGGCAGCCTTCTCGCTCAACGAGCACTGTGCCATGATCGAAAAGCTTGAAGCTGAAGAGATCCTCAAGGCTGAACTCAGCGAAGGACACCTTGAGAACCTTGCCAACTACTTCGTCACGCTTCCCAGCGAAGCAGCGATGAAGCTCTGGTCAGTCATCAGCCAAGCTGGTGTCCAAGAAAACGTGGTGAAGTTCCACGGTGCCAATGACGGCGCTGTCGGTAGTCACCTTTCCAAAATCCTGGGAGCCTAATCTCTCTCAACCCTGCTCTCAGGTCAGAAGCCCAGCCAAGTGCTGGGTTTTCTGTTTTGCGGGGACAAATAAAAAGTTGACAACAACTGTATCCATGGTAGTATATGAATGAGGGAGAGAGACAGTAATGAGCTTTGACTTGAAACTGCACGCTTACCGACTGCTCATGGACGAGCCGTTCTTTGCTGCCCTGAGCCGCAAGATTGAGAAGCGTGCTGATTATAATATTCCTACTGCTGGTGTTCGGGTAGACCCCGAGAGTGCCCAGTTCGAAATGATCTACAACCCTGACTTCTTTGCCAGCCTGCCTGAAGAGCAGGTTCGTGGTGTACTCAAGCACGAGTTCTACCACTTGATCTTTGAACACGTTACCAGCCGTAAGCCAGAAGGTGTCAACCATAAGGCTTGGAACATTGCTGCTGACCTGGCTATCAACAGCCACCTTCAAGGTGAACTGCCGGACATGGCTTGTATGCCAGGTGTCGGTCCCTTTAAGGACCTGCCGCTTCATCAGACTGCTGAGTGGTACTTAGCTAACTTCCCAGAGCGTGACGAGAGTGAAGACTCTGAAGATGGTGACAGCGAGAGTGGTGAGGGTGAGCCTGGCGAAGGTGGTGGCGGAGAGCCTGGCAGCTTTGATGACCACTCCGGTTGGGATGATAACTCTGACAGCCCGCAACAGCAGGCTGCCAACCAGATGGCTAAGGAACGACTGAAGCAAGCTATGAAAGAAGCTGCCAGCGAAGCCACTCAATCTGCCAAGGGCTGGGGCTCAATGTCGTCGGAGGTAAAAGAAAGTATTCTTAAAAAGCTAGAGAGTAAGGTAGACTGGCGTAAGGTACTCAGGTACTTCATTAAGACCAGTCAGCGTGCTAGCAGAAGGTCCAGTGTCAAGCGGATCAACAAGCGGTATGCCTACATTCATCCCGGCAAGAAGGTACTGAGGCAAGCAAAGATTGCCATCGCTATCGACCAGTCCGGCTCTGTCTGCGATGAGATGCTGTCAGCCTTCTTCGGAGAACTCAACGGGCTAGCCAAGCTGGCAGAGTTCACGGTCATTCCCTTCGACACTGAGGTTGATGAGAGTAAGGTCTACGTTTGGAAAAAGGGTCAGAACAAGCCAGCGGAGCGAGTGCTTCACGGCGGTACCTGCTTTGACGCTCCTACCAAGTACGTCAACGATAACAGCTTTGATGGTGTCATTATTCTGACGGACATGGAAGCTCCCAAGCCCAAGGCTTGCAAAGCACAGCGGATGTGGATGACTGACCAGCAAGGTGCCAGCCGTCCCTACTTCAAAACCAATGAGAAGGTTATCCAAATCGACTAACGCATTTTGCGGGAAAGAAATAAAAGAATGAAAGACTTAACAGAGAGAATAGTAAGCTATGAAAGAGGTGAGCTAACTGACCAGCAAACCTTCCAGCTATTCCAGGAACTGATTGACAGCGGAATGATTATGAACCTGCAAGGTCATTATCAGCGTTTGGCTGCCCAGCTTTTGGAAGCAGGTTTAGTTACCTGACAGCCATGCCAGCCATGACCGCCCCCTCCCCCCTAATGTATGTCCCTGGGGGTTGACTCCCCCTGGGGGGTGTCCTAAGGACATTCACAACGGATAGCTAATTTTCCCAGATTTTGACTTTTAAGGAAACAAAAGAAATGATTAAAGTCGGAGACATTGTTTTCAAAAGACGTAAAGGTGGACTGATGAATAATCAGCCTAAAACTAATAGCCTTGGACTAGTTATTAAAGAACACAAAGAGAAGGGAGCTATTCCGCAGTTCTATGTCCAGTTTGATCAACAAACTCCTAAATGGTTTTACCAACACGACCTCCACAGGATCAAGTGGAGAGAAAGAAATAAAAATGTTTAAACTTCAAACTAATGTACCAGAGATTGACCGTGAGAACCATAACCTCTTTAGAGCCTCTGCTCTATTAGAGAACATGGGTAATGTACCAAGCGCCACCTTAGATGATTGGTATAATCAGTTGTTGACCAGCGGTCTGCCAGCGGAAGAGCACGAATCCGTAACACTGGCTGCCATCTCTATTGAAACCATGATGAGCCTTGATCTGTCCGAAGCAGGACTAGAAGAACCCACTATCCACTAATGTACGAAATAGGTGATCTGGTTGTCATAGCCGGCAATTGCGATATCGCATACTTTAAGGGCAGCACTGCTATTGTTATCAAGTACATGGGGCACGATGCTACAGATACATCATTTGGTAGATACTACCAGCTTCAGTTTTCCGACGGCAGCACTCACATCTTCACGCAGCAAGAGCTAATCCTCCTATCAAGGGTAGAAAGGAAAAATAATAATGAAAATAGGTGACCTTGTAGAGTTTTCTTATGGTAGACTAGGCGGACAAATAGGAGGGATCGGCTTGGTTGCCGGCACCATTAATGATGACGCCGTAGAAATACTGTTCATGGGAAAAGCATACCGAGTACACAAACAGTTCGTTAAACCGATTTCTATAGTACGAAAGGACCATGTAAATGAAGACAAACTCAACTAAGAAGCAGACAGAGGCTGAGAAACTGCGGGAACGAGTCAAGCACCTTTCTGTAGACCTTGAGTACGCAGGTAGAGAAGGGGATTCAGCATATTCAGAACGGCTAAACAAGAAGCTCGATAAGTTATATAATACGCTGGATAGGATTGCCAGCCGTGCTAAAAGATTTTAAAGTAGGGGATCTCCTCAAAATGAAACCCGCTTCAGAAGCGTTCGCAGCTATGCCTGCTACTGCCGGTTTGGTTCTGGTCACACAAGAATTGCCGGATAATCCCCGACACTTCTATGGTCTTGCCTGCCATGATGGCGAAACGCACCTTTGGAGTGTTGATCAGTTTTACATAATTTCAAAAGCTGGCAGGTGAAAAAAATTTATAGGAAAAATTTCGGAGTTTTTGATGAGTCTTGTTGAAATGTTAGGGCAACTTACCTTGTATAGTATTGCTTGGATTGCTGTTAGTACTGGTGCGGCGCTTTTTATAGCCGCAGCCTTTTTTGGAATAAAAGAAAAAAATTTGGAGGAAGATGACCATGATCTATAAGTCATTGTTTTTGCTTGTGTTTGCAAATCTGTTTAATCAAGCGTATCAAATGCAAAATATTACTTGCCCTAAGTGGGTGCCTGGAACTAATGAAGTCTTACCGGCAGGGGTTACGCTTTCCCCTGAGTTAGAGTTGAAGAACCGGGTTCGCTGCTATTGCGAGGTTGTGATGCCACAAGAGCGGGGATGCATCGCTAACAACGTACCAAGGAACTTATGTAAGGCACGCACGGCTGCATGGGTAGAAGACAACCTTATGTTGAGAGAAAATTTTAGGCGAACGCAAATGCCCGCTCCCCTACCTCAACGTGATAGAATGATTAATGTCGAACCGTAGGGGCATGACCCTTATATTAGTTTTGATGATGAGTGCATTTATTGGCATGAGTGCAATGTTATTATTTTCTACCGCCAATATGGAAACCATGATCGCCGGCAACATTCGGCGTATAAACCAAGCAAAAATTTCGGCGGCGAGCGGGCTTAACCATTTTACTGCTCTTGGCTTGACTTACGGCACACTTAGACGGCGTGCTGGCGATCTGCAAACTTTGCAGATTATCCCTATGACCCAACTATCGCCTCGGACGTCCTACGAAGTAAAAGTCTATTTTTCTCCTCATCTAAATGAAAGACAATATCTAGTCGAAAGTGTTGGGTATTACTCTAAGGGTGATAAGATTTTAGCCACACACCCGATAAAAGCTCTCTTTGAGGGCGGGCAATAAAAAATAAAACTACTTATTGGTACCAAAGGGGATTTTTATGATTACTAAAACTAAGTTTTGGAAGCTTATCCGAAAAGAACTTAAAGATTTGAAAAGATCTAAAGAGATTACGGCTCAAGTTATGGAACAAATTAAGACATTAAAACAAAATGAAGATTAAAATATCCAAACTTAAAGCTCTTGTGCAGGAGTTAGTTCAAGAAGCAGCTAAAGAGGGGCAAATGCAGAAGGTATATCGCAAGCAATTTGCCGATATGATCTCTAAAGCCTCCATGGGTGGCAACAAAAATACTCCCCCTTTTACAAAAAAAGCTAGTAAACCCGGAAAATCTGCTCCTATTTCCGAAACCGTTAAAAAATTGTATGTTCATGGATATGTTAAGCCTGAATCTTCCTTCCATACTCTGGGGGAATGGGAGATTTTTGTTAATACAATATTAAGTTTTCAAAAAAAAGGACATTATATTAGTTATGGGCACGGTAATTTAGTCGGACCTGACCAACTGGTGAACCTTATTGAGGACTTTTATGGCTTCCAAATGAATGTAGATGTTGAAAGATATGACCTATTGACGCTGAAAAACGTCTTAGATCACATAGAAGACTTTGTAAACCATCGCTATTGGTCTTTAGAACAAGAATTTAGTCAATATTTTGAAGATATCTCCCAGCTTCGCTTTGCTTATTTCTATTCTAGGGGTGATTTAGAGCCATATGTTCTAATCGATGATGCTTTTACCGAGCAAATATATGGATCCATCGACAATCCCAAGGTTTTATATCATTACACTCACGCAGAAGGGGTGGAGAGAATACTTCGTGCTATTCGGGGTGGTGACCCATTTGATATTTCAGCATATACTGTGGCACAGAGGCCCTTCTTCAGGGAGAAATCCAATAAAATTATGAAGTTCAAGGGTAATGTAAGGGCTGGATTTCGAAGCGATGTCAAATCATACTCTGTAAGTAACGGAAGGAAGTGTGTAAACCTCCATCGACTAGGTTATCCCGGTAAAGACAGGGACAATTTGTGTACAGATCTTAAAAACGATTGTAATGGAGAACTAAAAACCTCTCTTTGGAATGAATTTATTGTTACTCCCCTTGATATATTGGATGTATTCAATAAATGAAAAATATTTTGCAAACATGGAGAGGGTTTTTGACCGAAAACGAGGCTAAATACAGTGGAATTTTAAAAATAAAGGTTCCCCAAGAGCTTTGGGGTGATATTGAACGTTACCAACAACAAGTTCCATCAGATGCAGTGCTGTTAGCGTCCAAAGACCTCCATGTTACCCTCGTTCACCAAAGTATTCTGTCTAATTTCAAGGATAAACTGGGGAAAATGGATTTTTTAGAGCCTCCACCTATCGAATTAGAGGATGAGGTGTGGGAAAGAAGCTCTCCCGGTAAGAAGTCCTGGGCTATTCGAGTAAAAAACCAAGATGATATGAGAAATTATGTCAGACAAGTAATGAAAAGCTTAGGAAGTCAAAATTTAAACCCTGAGCCAGAAAGAGTATTTCATATTTCCATCGCCAATCTAACCGGACAGCCGAAAGATTCAGTTAGATAAGCAACAATCTTTTTTAGGGAACTAAATATCACATGAAACTATTGATGGAGCAGTGGAGAAATTATATCCAGGAATCTCAAGCCGGATTTAAGACTGTGGGAGAGTTGAAAGCTGCGCTCCAACAGGTCGCCACACAGAAAAAAGTAGATGTAGGTAAAGATAGCGCCAACGCAGTATTGGGAACCGGACTAGACATCGCAACCGCCGGAGTATTGCCAGTATTAAAATATTTATGGTCCCAAGGGCAAAAGAATACTAAACTAGCTAAATCAAGTAAAGTCCTAGATGCACTGATGATTGATCCATTTGTCTCGAAAGTGGTTGATGATGGTTTAGAGCTAGCGTTTATAGAGTATATAAGCAAAGTAATAGATGGTAAAAAAGACGAAGATCGTTTAGACGATATTAACATGACTGATCAATTGAGTTCTTATATTAAACAAGATTACGCAGATGTAATTGTACAGTCACCAAAAAAATGAAACTTTTAATGGAACAATGGCGTAAGTTCCTGAAGGAAGGCATCAGCGATGTCGTCTATCATTATACTAGCGGACTTGAAAAGGGTGCCAAGATTCTAGAGCAGAATAGGTTTATGGCTTCCGGTGGGTTTACCAAAGACGTTGAGTCTGAATTAGGTAAAGGTAAACTTTATTATTTCTCTACCGCAAGAACCCCAGCCAATGCTTACACTGGGAATTACCCACAGGGTGTCATCTTCAAATTAGACGGACGAGCATTAGCCCAGAAATATAAAGGCGTTCCGTTAGACTACTGGGCAACATCAAAACGCTCTTCTAAGAAAGCAGCCAACCCTGACCCTGGCGAGACAGAAGGCTTTGAAGCAGAAGACAGAATACTTTTAGATGAACCCTACATTGAGGATGCTGACAGGTACATAGACGAAATCCATTTTGCTATTCCTTTGTATCGGTTTGAAAAGGGAATGTTTGACGACAAGCCCACCAGAAGAGCAGGGAGTTCTATAGAAGCCTACCAAATGAAAGGTCTCAGAGATGGCGTCGCTGTGGCGGAACAAAGAAACATCCCTTATTATATCCACATTGATAAACAAACTTTCCCCTTTGTTGAGGTTGGTAAAAAGAAAGCACTTACTAGC
>Ga0181397_1000277_pt1 | contig 19641 bp, 18 predicted proteins | sample 20SPOviralmetaG_FD_130126 | JGI IMG/M metagenome (GOLD analysis project Ga0181397, IMG submission 130126) | Marine viral communities from the oligotrophic San Pedro Time Series (SPOT) site, San Pedro Channel, CA, USA - 20 SPOT_SRF_2011-02-23 | ecosystem: Environmental > Aquatic > Marine > Strait...
CTGGTATTCACGCAAGGCATAACCCATACTACATTCGTACTGTACGTGGTGATAACAAAGACCCACTCACACAGTTCCTTATGCATCAGGGCATACCTTCTGAGGCAGATGTGATGAAGCCAGATAGCACGACAGTATTCAGCTTCCCAATGAAGTCACCTCAAGGTGCAGTCACTAGGACACAGATGAATGCTATTGAACAGCTTGAGTTGTGGCTTACTTATCAGCGACATTTCTGTGAGCATAAACCTAGTGTGACTATTTCTGTGAAGGAGCATGAATGGATGCAGGTAGGCTCTTGGGTATATGACCACTTTGATGAGGTATCTGGTATCAGCTTCCTGCCATTCAGTGAGCATACATATCAGCAAGCACCTTATCAGGACATAGATGAAAAAGAATACAAAGAGTTCTTGACAAAGATGCCAAGTAGTGTAGACTGGTCATTGCTTCAGGAGTTTGAGAAGGAAGACACCACTTCAGGTGGGCGTGAGTTAGCCTGTACTGCAGGCGTATGTGAAATTGTTGATATTGAAGCAGCATAGAAAAGGAGAAACAGAATGACAGACGAAAACAGAACGATTACAATTGACGGTAAAGAGTACGATTACGAAGAGCTAGAGGATAACCAGAAGAGTATGGTTAATCATGTTGCTTCGTTAAACAGTAAGACAGCACAAGCTAGGTTTGACCTAGACCAACTTATTGTAGCGCAGGATGCTTTCACCAAGATGCTGGTAGCTTCTGTAAACGAAACCCCAGAGGCGCAGCCAGAGGGAGAGTAACATGATCTTTGAACGATTTAAAGCTAACCCATATACAGGAAACCCTATGTACTACAAGGATAAACCTGAAGCAGTACGCAAGCGTGATGCACAAAGGATGTATGTAAACGGTAAAGAGATATCGAAAAAGCATCCTCTACACAAGGCAGGACGATACAAGTCTTTAGATGATGCTTGGTCACACAACAAGATTGAGAGTATAAATGAAGGTGAAGTGTACATCATTGTCAATGAGGCGTGGAAGGATTGGGTTAAGGTAGGTAAGGCAGTGTCATCTAGCGACAGACTCAACGGCTACCAGACATCATCGCCCTTTCGTGACTACAAGGTAATAGCTACGTTGATTACAGACAATCGCCACACAAAAGAAAAGGAGATGCATAAAATCTTTGAACACTTTGCTGAAGAACGTAAGGGTGAGTGGTTTAAGATTGACAAGGTTACAGCAATTAAGTTGTTCAATTATCAGATACAGGAGAATGTAGATGCGGCGTAATGGATTAACAAAGTATGATGCTCCACTTCGTATTCAATACGAGTGGGGCTATGAAGCATTCAAACGTGGTGGTAGGTTTGATTCAAAGGGTATCTTCCAAGAGATACGCCTTAACACTGATCCGAATACCATGCAAGCACGAGAGTGGCAGAGGGGGTATAACGATGCTTACTACGGCAAGCCAATGGCTTACGCATTAGATCAGCAAGAAGGACGCAGCAACAATGAATTTAGAAAACGAAGCTAAACAGTGGATGAAGGAGAGAAAAACAATGAGTGGTATTACAGCAACTGAGTATCAAATACGTGCTGCTGAAACTGCCATCTTCCCAAGAGAAAAAGCCCTTGAGTATATCACTCTTGGGCTTTGTGGTGAGGCTGGCGAGATTGCTAATAAGGTAAAAAAATTAATACGTGATGGTGCAGATATAGAAGGATACAACGATAAGCTGAATCAGATCGGTGCAGAGTTGGGGGATGTTCTATGGTACTGTGCTATGCTTGCAAAGGAAGTGGACATGAATCTTGGTAGCGTTATGGAAAATAATCTTAGCAAGCTGGCAGACAGGAAAGCTAGGAACCGTTTACAGGGTGACGGTGACAACCGTTAAGCTTGCACCTTACGCTGCTATTGTACTGTGGTTAATGTATATGTTTGGTATGGCATTAGCCAATGATATATGTGGATGTATAAAGCAGTATGATGGATGGTGGCGCATAGAAAAGGGGGCTTAGTTGCCCCCTCTTTTATTATCTTCCTATTATTGACCTTACGTTTGTTCTTATTTGTGCAGCCATATTATTTAGTTCCATCCAGTCTTCAACTTCTTTTGGTTCTTTATCACCAAATCTTTCCCTGTACTGCTCCATTGCTGCTATACGTGCATAAGGTGACATTCTTTTAAATTTGTTCATAAGTGCTGCCTGACCACTTTGATCATCTTTCGTTTGCTCAAACTTATACAGTAAAGATTTAGTACTACTTATATACTGCTTTACGCCGTTAGCTACGTACTTTTCTGGCTCTTTTATTTTTCTATTTTTCGCTTCTTCACGAAGAGTTTTCAAATACTCTGGCATCTCCATGTTCATCATGTAGCCCATTTCTCTGTTCATGTTACGGTTAAGTGAAGGTGTATCTGTGCTAGTCATAAAATCACGGTATGTTAAGCCCATGCGACTTAAGTCTAGTACATATTTAGGTGGCACACGAGTGAATGTGGCACCAAACATTAATTTCATAAACGGCATTACACGATTTTGTGGATCAGAAAAACGTGGATCAGCCATGTCTGGTTTATCCGACATCATATCACTGTAGTTTTCAAAGATACGTCCAATACGTTTCTCAAATGGTCTTGAGAAGCCCTCAAAGAAACCATCAACGCCATCTTTATAATCGGGGTCTTCATTGTAGTCTTTTTTCCGTTGATTCATATCACCGAATACTTCTACGTCTGCAAACTGATACAACGGTTGTCCATATCCACTGATTGCCTCACCTAGATACTCACCTAGTGTAGCCATGCTGTATTTAAAGCCCATATCATCACCGCCTGTTTCAATGGCTTTGAATAAGTCTTCAGTCATATTAGCTATAGGTCCAGCACCACGGAAGTTAGTACCAGTAAACCCTTCTAACAATTCTTGTACATTAACTTTATCTGGTATAGGTCTGTCGTCTGTATACCTGTGAATAATTTCACCAATCAAAAGATATGGTGTAAGTGGAAAATATGGACGTGCATCAAACTCGTTGCCTTTACCATCTTGTAACATATACCAATCAGAACCAGCCATACCATTTTCTGGGTCACGTAGTGTATAGCCAAGAGTAATCATTGGTATTCCACCAGCAACGCCTTCTGCAAGCTGACGATACATACCATCCGTTATCTGTTGACCACGCGACTTTTGAAGTAACATACGTGTTAATGCGGTTCCAGCACCTGTAATATTGTAGTTATACGTGTTTTCAATAGCTTTAAACATAAAACGTGGGAACGGCATTGCTAATGTCAAGCCAGACTTAACAATAAAGTTATTAGCTAATTGAAATAATCCAGTTTTAGGTTGACTTGCATAAGTAAATTCAAGAGCATCATCTACTGCTTTCGCAATCATGTCTTCTGGAATGTTTTCTGTTATGGTGCCATTCTTTAACACATCAAGCATGTCTACACCCTTATCAAAGAGTTGACGTTGTATTGACGTAGTAAATGCACCGTTACGATAAACAGCTTCTTGAAACCTATTAAAAAAGTTTAATGTTGTGATTGCGTTTTCCCAAGTATCAAGCATAGGCGATTCACTTTGCAGACCATTGGATTTAGAAGCCATAGACGCTTGACCGGGATTCTTCTTAGCAAGTTTATTTGTGATTTCAGAATACATATTGTAAAATCTTGCTTTCTGCTCTGGCGCATGATCAAGTAAGAACTGAGCCATAGTAGCGGAATCATCAGAATTAAAAAATGTATTAGATACTTGCGCAAAAGTATTTTTGAAACCAAACTTTTTATTGGGGTTAATTGCACTTTCAAATCCATAAACAAGAGTGTCTACACCAGAACGAACTACTTGTCCTATAGAATTTCGTGCAGCAGTAGCTACTCCACTAACAAGTGTCAAGCGGCGAAGGTCTTCCAGTCTACGAAACGTGGAACCTAGCTTATCTGTAACAGCAGCTTCTGCATCTTCTGCCACTTCACCTGCAGTTTTAATTCTACCAGCACGTCCAATGACACGACTAAGTTGTGACAAACGATTAAGTTTCTGACCCGCTTTACTTGCATCAGCAAACATTACAGCAGCTATTTCTCTGCGAGTAATGCCATACTTACCTAGCATTTGTACAACTATGTCGTTTGATTCACTGTCTGCAGTATTCTTTAGAATAGTAAGCATACGTTCACTTACCATTTCACCCGGTTGTAATTTAGATGTTAAAGCACTAAGCTGTTTTTTATTTAGTGGCTCACCTGTAATCTCATCTGTTAGTTTAATTGTACCTTTTTTTACCCCATCGAATAATTCAGCAGTAGACGCAACTACACGCTCAAATGTATTCACACTCATAGCTGGATCAATAAAGTCAGGATCATCTACTTCTACTTGTTTATACAAACCATTAGCATCTTCAGATTCACGAATAAACTTAGAGTTAATTTCTTTTACATTACCATTAGAATGTCTAATGATAGCTTCCTTACCATAAGTTTCCTCAATAGATGCGGCAAGCTGCTCACGAATATCTGTTGAAGTTTGTCTAAGTTTCTTCTGTGTTTCTTTAGCTACTTTTAACTGTGCTTCTTTTTGAGTTTTAAGTGCTTCTGTAAGTTCGCCGCGAGTCACTTTGTCTACACGTGTGGTTGCATTTTTAGTTGCTACGCCAGATACTACACCTGCAGTTGTAGCAGCAATACTAGCTACAGCAGCAGTTCTCTTGTAATCAATGCTATCCCTAGCACCCATTTCAATTTCCATTTGCTGTACCATTACATCAGTACCTGCAGAGGCAACAGCTTCTAATGCTGCACCTGTTCCTGCAGCTTTCAAGATAGCTTGTTTAAGACCCATGCCAGAAGCAGATGCACCAAGACCAACAATTTTACCTGCACCTGCAGTTAAAGCTGTAACAGGATCAGATAGAGCAGCGACAACATTAACGCCTACAGTCTCACCTATCTCACCAATTGCTTCTAAAGTTGACATACCTTCATAACGCTTAGAACCAAAAAGACCAGCCATTTCGTCTGCACGTTGGTACACACGCAATGCTCTGGCACGTTGTTCGGCATATTGATTTGCTTGTTCTGCTGCTATATCGTCACCAGCTTCAGCAGCTTTTCTAGCAGCATTTTCTTTATCTTCAAGATCACTTAACCATGAGATTTCAAAACCAGCATCCATAGTGTTGCCAGTCATCATACGCCAACGATCCATATACTGTTCAAGTATTTCTTCGTTGTTTATTTCATCACCACCAAATAGATAGCCAGTAAAGAAATCAGGAAGACGTTCATCAGCGTCAATGTCATAACGATCTTTTAGATGCTGTTTGATATCAGACATGAGTTCTTCGTCCTGTTCCATCTCTTTTCTGGAACGAGGCTCACTAGGTTCTAGACGCTCTTGTTGCAAGCGTTCTTCTGTTGATACTATTGGTTCTTGTACAGGTGCTACAGACACAGAAGAACTTAAATACGCATCGCTTGGCGGTGCATACTGACTAGGCTCTTCTACAACTTTTTCTTCTTCATCTGCTTTTGTTGTAGGTGAAGCAGTTGGTTGTGTAACAGGTAAATTTGATGAAAATTTATTTAAGTAATCATCGCTTGGCGCACCATATTGTAAATCAGCCATTTATCATAGCCCCGGTATTGTCAAAAAGCCCATATCATTACCTAGCCAAATACCAGAACGATCTTTTCCTCCAACGCTATAGGCATATACTTTACCTACTTCATTTGTTTCTAGGGGATTACCTTTAGCGTCTACACCCGCACCAACGGGTTTAATATAAGGAGAATTTGAAGAAGCAAATCCTATAAGCTGATTTTTACCTGATGTTTTATTAAGTGTTCCCGTATCTAAAAAGTATTTACTTGCTGCTTCAATAGCATTAGACGTTCCCTTATACATTCCTTCTACATTTTCTTTTGAAGTTTTAAAGTCAACTACATCATTTACTTCATCCCATCCAATTGCTTCTTTTCCTAAAGCGTTTTTCAGAGTATCTTTAAGAAAATATCTCCCTGCAGTTTCGTCTAAACCACCCATCTCAGCAATTTCTTTTTCACCTTTTCGTAGGGTAATTTTTGCTTGTTGAATAGCGAGTTCATCTTTTTTCGTCTTTGTCTGATACTCAGTTACATCATAAAACTTACCTGTAGTACCAAGACCCTCAAAACCTTCTGTATCAAATGCTTTTCTAGTTTGCTCATCTGTCGGAACGCCAGCACGTTTTAGTGCTTCAGCAGTAATATCAACTTCACCAAACAAACCTTTCATAGTTTTCTGTGGACCACGGATAAAGTCCATATCAGGTGGACGAATAGTTGACTTAACCATCTCACGAACAGTCATTCCAGTGTTACGTGCTTTTGCAAATGTTAACTTTGCTGCATCCGCACCAAGAAAACTTTCAGCGTCACTAAGACGGTCTGCCATTTTTTCTGCTTCAGAAATGCTGCCACCAGACTTTACAAACCAAGCGGCTGCAACATCCTCTGCTCTTACACCCTCTGGTAAATTTTCGACATCAACATATTTAGTCAGACGCTTTACAGCCTCTTCTGCCTTTTCTTCCTTTTCTCTGCTAGAAGCTTCCTCTTGATCCCATCTTGTTTGTATATATCTTTCTGCACGTGTCATGCTATCATAAATACGATCATCAACTTTATTGACAACTTCTTTAAACCCGCTTGCTAAACCAGTAGCTAATCCAGTACCAAATCCCATTACTTTCTCCGTGCCATAAGACCTTTAGGCTCTTCTGTTTCTTCTTCTTCTTGTAGTTCTGCAGAAGGCTCTTTTTCTACATCTATATCTTCAACTTCTTTTTTAAACTTATTCATTATTTTAGCAACTTTAGTTGGAGCAAGTTTATCACTTGTATCTGGTTTTTCTAAACCTGAAACATATTCAACTTTTGCCATGTCAGCCATGTACATAATCATTTCAATAAGAAGAGGAGACACCAACGCACCTACGTCTACAGAATGAACACCGTCCATTACAGAATTAAGTTGCATAGTATTAACAATACTAGTAACTGGAACCTCTAACTCAAGAACGTCCATTAACTGATTTATAAATTCATCAGTTGATAGTCTTTCCATGTAGTATTCAATGGCTTCATCGACTGTAGACAATTCAGATGCTTGTTGCCACGGACGTGATCCTAATTCCATTGTCAATGATTGGCCCGGTATAGGTGCGTCAAACATTGAGGTTACATCTTCAAGATTCATTTAACTTGTCCCTTTTACTTTTAATAGTATTAAAATGTTTAACAATACGGCTTATGGGTTTTGACATGTCTTCTCTATCTGTAATGTTTTTATCTCGTGACTTTGACAATAAACCAACATTTTTTGCTTGTGGTTTTTCTGCTGGCATTTCATTTATCATACGTGTTAGCTTATTATAAGATGATAAGGAAGCATTAAATTGTCTTGACATAATATTATACCTCTTTCGTACCTAATAGTTTTACATATTCTGTATTAAAAGTCAAGGGTTTTTTACTGGCTACAACCTTGTCCATCAACTTACGTACAACCCATTTAAGTGCTGGTTTATTACTAATAAATTCTGCAAACTTTTCACCGTGTTTTTCATATAGTTTATTTAACCATTTAGGTGCTTCATATTTAAGCCATGTACGGAAAATTAACCAACGAACATCTTGTTTACCGTAAACTTCACGTGCCACCCAGCAAAGTCCCAAGAAATATGATCCCGCAACCGTGCTAATTAATGATCCTACCGCATTACCTGCTGCAGTTTTTGATTGTTCGTCTGCTATTTGCTGACGTGTGGACGCATCTAATTCAGCGATAGCCAAAGCATTTACACGATCAATTTGATTTTCCGCAGATGTCCACGCCCACTCCATCGTGTCACCATAAAATGTCCACAGATTATCATACGCATTTTTACTAATATCTAGTATAGCATTAGCATTAAGTTCGTTGGCACGATTAACTGCAGCAGTATCCGCTGTAGCTATCTGCCTACGCCACTGTGCATTACTCTGTGCAATCACTAGCTGGTTTTGTGCGTTAAACTGATCACGTTGATTGTTTAACTCAGCATTAAATCTGTTGACAGTATTAGTTTGACCAGCGTTGTATTGTGACTGTGCATTAGCTTGTGTTGCGTTAAACTGTGACACTTGTGCGCCAAGGTTCTGAAAGAACTGATCAACTTGATTTTCACTGGATGCATTAAACTGTGCAGCAGCATTGGTTGCGGCTTGATCTGTAAACAGAGACTGAACACGTTGTTGCGATTTAAATAACTCTGTCTGTTGCCTATTAGACAAGTTAGCCATATCCATTTGCAAGAAATTCTGTGCATTCTGTACTGCTGACTGTTGCCTGTTATTTAAGTTCTGTGTGTCCAACTGTGCTAGTGCAGAGGCTTCAGCCATGACCATTGCCTGTGAGTTAGACAAGTTATTTAAGTTCATCGTGTTAGTAGCACGAGAGTTCTCAAGCTGTACCTGCTGTTCTGCAGTAAAGTTCATGTTAGCTATATCACCAATACGTGCAGAGTTCTGTACACGTGACTGGAATGCTTGATCAAACTCCATGCCCATAAACGTGGCACGTTGCTGCGCAGCAAGCATTGCACGTTGTTGGCGGTTAGACAGGTTCTGCCCCTCAAACTGCGCCTGTACGGCAGCATCAGCCTGTGCAATAGGTAATGCAGACTCCATAGCTGCTTGCACGATAGCCTGACCAGCAAGAGAGGATGCACCTAAGCCACGAGCAGCCATTGTAGCTGTAGCCTTACGCATGGCACCAGCGGCCCAAGCAGGCGTAGCACCACCCTCAAACTGCTGCATTAAGCCGTCAAGCTGACCTGCTACAGTAGCTTTTTGTGAAGGTGTAGCAGTAGCTGCTTGGATTTGTTCAGTAAACTGTGTGGCTGTAGCTCCATTTGCAACCCCACTAATTAGTTCACCATTTTGAATATTACGTTGTACAGGATTATCAATTAAAGAAGCATTACCCTGTGCAGCAGTAAGATCACCTACTGATGAAGTAGTTTGTTGCGCAGCAGTAATTTTAGAACGTGGATCATCTGGATTTGTTTGTGCTGCCTGTACTGCCTGCATAGCTGAGTCTACTGCAGGTGCTGCCTGTACTGCATTCATAAGATTTGCTTGGGATGGTGTAATCTGTTCAGCTTGGTATGTACTGGCAGTAGCGGTTGGTACGTTTACAGAACCTGTCAATGAACCTGTACCCGGAGCAACCATTTGACGTGGGTCTTGTTGAATGCCTGCAGCAATTGTTGTACCGCCAATAGGAACACCGGGCTGATACATTTGTTCAGTAGTGAACTGACCAATGCCGGGTTGTTGGGCAGGGGCTTGCGGCATCCAACCTGTTTGTGTTAGTGTTGGGTTGCCTTCTGGTATTTTAAGTAATTGACCACCATCTGCTATTATACTATCACTAATCTCTATGCCCATAGCATTTGCAAATTGGGCAAACTCTCCTGTAAATCGATTTCCTCCCAATCCAGTATCGCCTAGTTCTACATTATAAACAGGACCAGTATAGATATTACGAAGGTAATCTACTATTGCATTAGTTTTTTCTATTCCTACTGCTTGTGTAAGTCTTTCTGCTTCATCTTCTGGTTCTTTTTTTAACACTTCCAACATAGTGTCGTGTGAAGATTGAAGATTAGGATTTTTAAATACGCCAGTTTCAGAATAAACTTCTACATTCTGTCTAAAGGGTGCAAACGCATCATAGACTGTATTGTCAGACGCACCTGTAAAAGTAGGTGTACCGGCTTGTGTTCCTGCGGGATTAGTTACAACGCCTCTGTTTGACGGGGGTTGAGGCTGCGGGTCGGGCTGCACAGGAAGCAGCGGGTCAGGCTGCGGCATAGGCCCGGTCATTGGGGGATTTGCACTAGTTTGTTGTGTAGTTTGTGTCGGTAGTCTTGGATCAGCTAGTGGCTGTGCAGGTGCTGAAGCTGGTAGCTGGGCAGCAGGTTGTTGCGCAGGTGCTTGATAAGGAGAGGTATTTCTAAATGCTAAATTTAATTCGTCTGAGTATGCAGAACGCTGTCTATTTGCTGCTGTATCTTGAGGAGAACCTACTTGAATAAACTTAGGATCGTTAGGGTCTTGTGTGTTAGGCACTGTATACCTAGTTGCCGGATTAAAACCACCCTCGTCAAACCGCCTTGCATACCCACCTGCTGCCATTTTTCGTGCGGCATTCGTATACATATTCATCTGCTGTTGCCGTGCAGGGTCTTGGTCAACGTACTGCTGAAACTGGTTCATATCACCTTGATAGCCCATAGCCCCTGCAATCTTATTCATTGCTTGAGGTTTAAATCCTTTGAACATCGCCATATTAACTCATTCCCATAAATACTGTAACTACCATAGCTACTACCATTATAGTGCTACCCATTATCATTGCTTCTAGACGCCACATGCGTTTGTCTAGTGATTTTAGTTGTTCACCTACAGCAGCGTAACGCACTGCACATTCTTTTTCATGCGCTTCTAGTTCTAGTGCTACACGAAGTTCAGGGGTTACAGACTGCTCTAGTTTCATTTATCTACTCACTTTTTATTTAGCCTGCTATGGCAGCATTGCCAGCGGTAATCGCATTATTAAGAGGTGTCATATCTTCTGTTGTCCAATAAGTTTTAGGCACCATGACTTCTAAGTGTTCTACATTACGTTGCAAAACGGTTTCATCGCCTGCATAATCATCAGGCGCAGCGATAACTGCGTTGATTAAGTTTACGCTATCCATACATGCACTATAGTGCTGTGCAATTTCTTCGGCTGTAATTGTATTTTCTTCAGACATTAGGTATTCTCCTTATTTAATTTGGGCTTCAAGCTCATTGACTTTATCAGATAAATCTTTAATTGCCTGCACTAACACTGGAACCAACTTACCATAAGATGCTTCTAGTTTTTCTGGATTTTCATCATAGACTAATCCGGGGATATTTACTCCAGTATCTTGCTGTACTTGTTGCAAGTCTTGAGCAATAAAGCCAGTGTCTTCTATACCAACTTTTCCACCATCACGCATGTTCCAATTAAATTGCACTGGGTTTAGATGTTCTACAAAATCAAGGCCAGCTTGTATCGGTGCTATATCTGTTTTGTCACGAGCGTCAGACAGCGATGTAATAGATGTAACTTGGCAACGAAGTGCAGTAATACTTGTGTTTCCTAAAGTAACTTCATTGTCTACCGTTGCAGACGAAGGCGTTGCAAAATTTCCTATTGAACTATTATTCCCTCCAGTTGTTGTCGTATAACCTGCTAGAAATCCAACACCAGTATTCCTAATTCCTGTCGTTACTGCTGTTAAGGCACTGCCTCCAGCCGCTGCATTATAATCTCCTGTTGTTACTGCATAAAGCGCACTATTCCCAAGTGCCGCATTAGATTGAGCGTTACTTGTCTGATACAGTGCTTGATGTCCTACTGCCACATTATAACTACAACTAGAACTAGCAGTAGTTCCATACCCCATTGCATTTGACCCAATAGCAACATTATATGCGCCGGCATTGCCAAATCTATTTCCTGATTGTTGTCCAACAGAAGTGTTAAAATCACCTTCGGTTACATATCTTCCTGCTTCAAAACCAACAGCAACGTTTGCATCTAAGCCTACTGCTTCTTTTGCAGCGTCTTTTCCTAACACAACATTCATATCGTTGCCGGAACCGCCTCCTCCAGCGTCTGTACCACCAACAAGATTACTCCCATACATTGCAGTAGCACCACCTCCTCCAAGAGCCGAACCGTCAATCGTTATTGACCCAGAAGTAGCTGAAATATCATTTGTTTGGTGATTTATAGTTAAAGCCATTAATTGCTCCTATACGGCTGTTGAGCCACTCATATCATCTTGTGCCATTACCCATGTATAGCACTTGTCTAAAAAAGCATCACCGCTTGATGCGTTGATGTCGTCTAGGTTTGCGTGATAGCGTTTAAAGTCTACCTCACGAGTGTCGTCTGTTGGTGATGCTGTAGCGTATGCTGACAGATCAATCATCACAGAGAACTTTGGGTCTGTTCCACGTTGACGAGTAATTGCTGCCGTTGCAATACGGTAGTAAGCATTGTTGAAAGCAATACCGTATTGGCTTGCACCTTCTGCAATATTATTTTGAATAGCCATTTAGTTTGCTCCTTTTAAGCGTATGTGACTTCACTGGTTCTAATGTTTGCTACCCAGCGGATGTTATGTGAGGCTTCGCCAGTTACTGTAATAGCCAATGCATTATTTGTATTGTCTGCTGACATAGCCACGGTCCAACTAGATTGATTGTCAATTACTGTCGTTGCGCTATTTACCAAAGTTGTTGTGCCGCCATCATTTACTAACAAACCAGAAATGAGAAACGAGGCAAAAGCTTGTGCGCCATTTTGTATGCCTGTAACTGAGCCATCAAATGTTATGGCTGTATCGGCTGCAGCTACAATTTGATTATCTGCATCTGCACTGTTGGTATCTGATCGCAAAATAGTAGCTGTAGCATCTGTTGTAGCCGCTACTAAAATCATCATGCCGCCCTGCGTAGCACCAGTAGTACTTACTAATTGTGCGCCGTAAGCATACTTACCATCCTGTGCAGCTAAGGCTCGTTTTCCAAAAGCATAAGATGCTTCGCCAGACGAAGTATTAACAGAGCCGCCTATTGTTGCTGAATACGCACCAGAGGCAGTGTTGCCGCCAAGAGCAATTGCTTGCGTACCACTAGCATCCGCACCAGACCCAACAGAAAAAGCTCTCTGTCCTGACGCCTTACTCTGATAGCCTAATGCTACTGAATTTTGACCTGTTGCACCATATGATGATGTGTTATTATCTATCCCTGCTGCAAATGCACCTGAAGACCCAGCACGAGAATTTACCAGTGCCATTGATGAACTTCCTGCAGCAACTGCATTGTATCCTAAAGCAGCGGCATAGAGTGCTGAAGCTGCACTACCCCGTCCCATAGAAACACTAGAACCTCCAGATGCTGCTGCGTTGCGACCTAAAGCTAACGCACCACCAGAACTAGCAACTGTTGCTCCTGTGCCTATTGCCATGCTTCCATCTCCAGAAGCTGTTACCTCTCCAGCATAAGAAGTTCCAATCGCTACGGCATGAGTATTTGTTGCTTGCACTGGTTGGCTAGTGGTATCTGAACCGCCAATTGCAATTGCATTTGCGTGTGAGGCTTGTGTTCCAGCTTTAGTCGTATTTCCAATCGCAATAGCGTTATTACCTAAAGCAGAAGGTTGTGCGTTTGCGCTACTTTCATTAGCAGCATACAAAGGTGCGCCACTAGCTGCTTCAGCCCAAGTTAATCCACCAGTGTTACCTGACTGGGCCGTAAGCACATAGCCATTACTAGGACTGTTACTAACTTTTAAGTTAGCTTCATCGACAATGTTATCAGCAATAACTGTTGCACCATCTGCTGTACTTGTTACTTCACCTGTGTGATTAGGGTGAACATAGTTGTTTGCAGCAGCAAAAGCTAAATTTCCAGAACCGTCTGTTTTTAAGAATTGTCCACTAGAACCATCTGCCGCAGGTAGAACAAATGATAAGTTACCACTGTATGCACTATGTGCTGCAGACTTTAATTCGGTGTAGTGTGCATTGCTTGACTCACAATAAAACCGTATAGCTGCAACACTGCCTGTGCCTGTACGAATACTTACAAGACCATCTTGTAGGGTTACGCCACCAGTAGAACCATTACCACCAAATGTTGCACTACTGCTATTGCTTAATGCAACTGTACCTGTAGCATTAGGGAATGTAATTGTATGGTCAGCCGTAGGGTTTGTAAATGTTACAGTAGTTTCATTACCGTCTGCAGCAGAACCTTCTACGGTAAAGCCTGAGTCATTAAGGTGCATACCTGTTACGATAGGGCTTGTCAGTGTTTTGTTAGTAAGTGTTTTAGTTGTACCTGAAAAGTACGTGTCTAGTAAGTCTACATCACGATAACCTATTTCGTTACCATTGTCAAATACTAATAAAGCATCATTGCTAGCTATTGCTGTACTTGTGTCTACACTTACAGCAGAAAAGTCAGCTACAGTGTTTAGCTCTGCGCCTGTAGCATTAAGACCCGTTACGTTATTAGCTGTACCATTTACACTGTCTACATAAGCTTTTACAGATTGTTGTGTTGGAATAAGTGTGGCACTGTTAGAAGACATATTATCTTCATCTACAAATGCAGTAGCAGTTATAGTGCCATCCGTAATACTACCAAATGATACCGTGCCACCAGTAATAGTGCCTGTAGTTGTAATAGCACTTGAACCATTATCAATAGCTCCAAAGCCGCTTGTAATACTACCACTATTAAGTGCGCCTACCGTTGTAGCAGCGGTAGTCACAAGGTTAGGCATAGCTGTTATTTCATCGTCAAAGTACGCAGCTAGGTCTGTTACAGCAACCTGTACCATAGTGCCATCATCATTCATTACAACACGGTCAGCGTCAGCTACGGTTGTTGACGTTGCAGACGTACCACCATCTATAATGTTTAGTTCAGCAGGTGTAGCTGTAATTGCTGTATTACTTGCTGCAGCTAATACAGGAACAGTACCCGACTGATTAGGAAGATTGATTGTACGGTCTGCTGTTGGGTCTACAATAGTTAGAGTAGTCTCATGGTCATCGGCTGTAGCACCTTCAAATACAATTGCATTCTGTGCATTAATAGTTACTGTATCTACAACAGTCTGTGTACCTGATACTGTCAAGTTACCTGAAACAATGAGGTCTTGCGATACAGTTACGTTACCACCAGCAGCAATAGACACTGCATCAGTATCACTAGCGGAACCAATGTTACCACCGTCACCGATAATAATATTACCACCTGTAATATTGCCAGTAGTTGTGATTGTGCTAGAGCCGTTATTTATTGCACCAAAACCGCTTGTGATGCTACCGCTATCTAATGCACCAACAGCAGTCACGCTGCTAAGAATACCTAAGTTACCACCTAAATACGTAGTTAAATTAGTTATGGCAACTTGTTTCATAGTGCCATTGTCGTTGATTATGACTCTATCTGCATCTGCAAGAGTAATAGTAGAAGCTGATGTATCACCATCTACAATATTTAGTTCAGCAGCGGTACTAGTAACTGCAGTACTAGCAATAGATAGTGCATCCGTTTCTAGTGTGCCATCAATATCAACGTCACCAGATACGTCTAAAGTAGCAGCATCTAGTTCGCCAGTAATGGTTACGTTTCTTGCGCCAGTAAAATCTTTATTGCTATCTACAACTATTGCTTTAGAAGCTGCAACAGTTCCTGCTGTTACGCCATCTATAGTTTCTAATTCTGCTTCATTAATATCAGCAGAACCAATTACAAAACTTGTACCTGTAATTGTTGTGCCAGTTATAGCTGCTGCACTAGCTCCACCGATAACAGCACCATCAATAGAACCGCCATTGATATCTGCCGTGTCAGCTACTAGGGCATCAATGGTAGCAGTACCGTCAATGTACAAATTACGCCACTCAGAGCCTACAGCACCTAAGTCGTATGTATCATCAGCAGAAGGAATTAGAGGAGAGGCTACATCTGCAGTAACTGTAACTGTGTCACTTGCAGCATTGCCAAGTGTAGTGTTTCCATTTACTGTAAGATTTCCTGTAAGGGTAGAGTTAGTGTCTACTTGCAATACATCTATTGTGGCTGTACCATCAAGATACAAATCTTTAAACTGCAGACTAGACGTACCTAAGTCAATATCATTGTTAGTGACAGGAACTACTGCACCGTCTTGAATACGTATCTGCTCTACAGCAGCACTAGACACTTCTACAAATACACCAACACGATTGTTTGATGTATCTATAGCTACTTTGTTCAGTGCGTCTGAGTCAGCAATTAAAGGTACATACGCACCCTCTGCCGTAGTACCGTCATGCTTATGCCCTGTACTTGCGTTAAAGGCATCCCGAATAGCATTGTATTCTACGTTAAGCGGATTAGCACGTACAACAGCCGTTGCAATAATATCTGCTGAAGATTGTCTTGTATATCCTGCCACTTGTTATCTCCTATCCCCTGTTCCATACAATATTGATACAGCCTGTATGGTATGGCTGGGGCTTGTACTGTTGGTAACATAAGATACTGAAATAGAATCACCTGAGCCGCTTATGTTAGTACTACGAATTGGTGTAGGGTTTCCATCATAGATGTCTGTGTCATCGTAGATAGTTGAACTTGCATCAAAGAAAGAAGCAGCACCTGCTGTAGTTAATTCTACGTTTGCAGGTGTAGAAATTTCTGCATCGCCAAAATTATATTCTAAACCTACGGCTATTGTTGATGCACCCTCTGATTTAAGAAAAGTTTTAACTCTGTAAAATACCTTACGTAATTCTGGGTCTTGCATAAAGTAAAAGGGAGTTTGATAAACACTTAATATATCACTCCCGCCAAACGAGTTGCCCTCTTCCTGCTTGTATACTTTACCAGCAGTGTCACCATGAAGAACAAACTCAAACTGTCCTACGTATCCACTGGCTACTGCTGTTGCTTCAATCCCTACAAGCTGACTGTATTCAAATGTAGACTGTGCTGAAGAACTTTTACGTATGGCTGCTAACAAAGATAAAGAAGTGTTAGCCTCAAAGAATAATCTAAACTGTGATTTTCTACGAATTACTAGAGCTTTTAGTTTAGTTACATCTTCGTTTGCTGTATAGTTTTCAAATGTTTTTTGTATCTCACGGGATACTGTTTCAAGTTCAACGTCACCAATCCTAGAAGTTCCTGAAATTGGTCTAACGCCATCTGGCCCAAGAAAGATAATGTCACCACCAAATTCAACTACAGTGTCGGGTGCAACGCAACCCAAGTCATTAGTAACATTTTCTACACTAAAGTTAGAGTAGTTATCACCAACAATACGTTTAATCTGATTTTGACCAAATATATATAGTTGATTACGAAAAGACTTTAACTGTGTTATTGTAAAGCCTATGTTAATAACACCTGCTCCATTTGCAGGATCAAAGTCTGTGTCTACGTTAGGAGAAGAAAAGTAAATATTAAAAGGTTCGTCAGGGTCTCCAGCTAACCAAAGGTGATTTGAAAATGCACTAGAGAACTTAGGATTGTTAGGTGCGTTAGTATGTGTAATCTGTGTGTATGTAGTCCCATTATACTTAGCAGCAGGATTAACACCATCTGTTAACAATAGGATTTCTTCAGACCAATTATACCTTTCAAATCTTACAATGTCAACCCCTGTCATGGTAGGGCTACCCGCAGTAGTTACTGCTTGCCAGCTTTTGACTGCGGGAGTACTTGCTACCGTACCTGTTGCACTGGATGTACCGCCTGTAAGTACGTTACCTGTAGCAAAAATATTATCAGGTAATCTGCCAAAGTTTACTACAACAGCATCTGACGTTTTAGATATTACTGTACCTGTTGCCGCTACAGCCGTGCTATCGCTTGAACTAACTACACCTGTAAGTGTTTCGCCTACAGTAAAACCAGACCCTTGACCTGATCCTAACGCTACATCGTAGTAGTGATTGTACCAATGTAGGTAATTGTTGCCAGAAGAAGGTGTTCTACAACCAAGTATGCCTTGATTTATTTCACCATTTACTGCTAATCCTAACACTTTACCTGTGCCGGGTAGTGTTTCATAAGAGTTTGCATAACCGCTTATGCGTCTATAGCCACCCTCAAGAGAAGGCTCCATATTAATTAGGCGTATGGCACTGCCAGATAAAGCATTACTTTGAGTAAGCGGGTCAACATTAGTGACAAGCCCCCCTGAACAAACAGAGACAAAAGTTTGTAAATTGTCTGTCATTCCTAAATTCTATCAACAATTGCACTAGAAGTAGATCGTTGTAACATTGTAGATATAACATTAATATGTTGATCTAAAACTAATCTACGCATCATTTTTATACCGTCTTCAAATTTAACACTGTGCATGTTAGCACTCTGCTCGTTTGATCTGAATATCATCATATACATCATAGCACCATCAAGAATTACATGTTTAAATCTGTCTGGTACAATTGACACATCGCTATGTAAAACTAGATCAGCAGGGAACTTAAAGTATCTATATTCAACTACGTAAGCTGCATCAGGAACAGGGGTAACGCCAAACTTTGTATCCTGTGTTGTATACACATACTCAGGATCATCTCTTCCACCCTCACCGCTTACCTCTTCATTGCTTCTATACTTAGTTAAATATTGATCATAAGTAAGTAGTTTTAGTTTTTTAGGTATATTATTTTTTGATGTAAGTCGTTTAATAAAAAAAGTATCCCAGTCTGCTTTTGAATAATCGGCGGGAAAAGAATACGCACCAGTACCTGCAGTTAACGTCTGCTCATGGGTAACTAAAAGAAAAGGCCACTCTTGTGCATCTTGAAGTGTTTGCCTGATAGCAGAATTAATTGCGTCTTTAGCTAATGCCTGTATATTTTTGACACTGGCAAAACTAGACTCATCTATTTGAACTTCGTTTAATCTACGCAACAGTTCATTGGTTAGATTGATAAATGTACTCATTGTTATAGCCTTTTAGCAGGTGTAAAATATAGTCTAGCAGAAAGTGTAGCGTCAAAGTTTTGACTAGACGTATGCCTGAATATTAATACTTTGTCTCCTGCATGTAAAAATAAAGGACCGCCGCCAATAAACTGTGTACTACTGTGTCCAGCTATAGCTTCTTCACCTACAAGAAAATGATAAGTATTATTATCGGCATGAAATATTTGAATGCCTATATTGGAAGTAGAGTTATCTTCATTAGCAACCATAAGAAAAACAATTTCAGCTTCATGGCTTGCGGGGCAAGTAAACAGTAGTGTAGCATTATTAGGGTTGCTAGTTGTACTAGCTGAGTTACCTGTTACATCAACAAAGCTGCTATCTGTTCTAAAGTTAATGCCTGCCATTTACTTATTCTTTTTACGCTTTAAATTATCTACAAAAGTTACAGGATTAACATAATTCTTTTTGACTAAACCGCCAGCAAATAATCCCATAGCTGCAGATGTACCCCTAGAGGACATCATGCCCTGTGGCGCACGTGTGGCAGATGGACGGTACTTACTGTCTTCTTGTTCAGGAGTTCCCATACCACCCAAAGCATATTTTTTAATTTTGCGCATTTATAAATCCTCTAATGTGTAACTAAAGGGCCACCCGAAAGCAGCCCTCTAGTGTTTTATTTACGCAAGTGCGTCACGGGAAACTTCAGCAGCTTCCATCTCACCAAGTGAGCTTACATCCATCAGTACGGCGAAAACACGAATTTCACCAGCAGTAAAGGATGCACCACCACCCGCAAGGGTAAGGTCCAGAGTATCCGCAGAACCAATAACAAGATCAGCAGAGACAGTTACGCTAGGTGCATAAGCACCATCAGCAGCACCGTCAATGTCAAACGCTGTTACGTATTCATTGTCGTCTGCGCCAGTACCAAGAGCAGCGGTTGCGTCAGTACCAGTATTCTGAGTTGCACTGGAAGTTACCTGAAAACCAGCAGCAAGAATCTTGGTGTTCGCAGGAACAGTGATACACTGTACTACGTC
>Ga0181397_1000278_pt1 | contig 19537 bp, 7 predicted proteins | sample 20SPOviralmetaG_FD_130126 | JGI IMG/M metagenome (GOLD analysis project Ga0181397, IMG submission 130126) | Marine viral communities from the oligotrophic San Pedro Time Series (SPOT) site, San Pedro Channel, CA, USA - 20 SPOT_SRF_2011-02-23 | ecosystem: Environmental > Aquatic > Marine > Strait...
TGCTGTTAATATATTTTTATCGTACACTTCAGAATCAACACCCTGTAACTGCTTGACAACAATTTGATCAACACTGTCAAACTTCTGAACTTCTACCATGGGTTGTTGTGCTTGATCTATTTGTTCAGGTATTAATTGCAATTCTCTTAATTGGTATTTGTCAATAAATGTTTCTCTTATAAAATTTGCTTCCTCATAACTTATTTTTATATCCAGTGTTACCCTGACGTACATCTTTGGTAGTAAGTGCTTGTCCGGATCTTCCAATAATTGACTTATTTTTATAGTTCTGTATCTGGGCATGTCGGGCCAGTTGATATATTTTGGTTCACCGCCATATTCTAAAACCATCATACCACGTTCGTCATCCCATGCATCTGCATAGTTGTGTGGAAATGCGTTGCCCATGTATGTAACGTTTTTCATGTACTGCCTCTTATGGAAGTGTCCTGAGAAAACTTTTCCGCAACCTGCAAAGTGATCCGTTTTTATCCCACCAACATCCGGCATCTCTACCATTGCATTCATTTTAAAGTATGGTAGTTCAAAATGTCCAAATACATACTTCTGTTTCATTTTTTCAATTTTTTTCCACTCGTCTTCTACGATCCATGGAAGTATAGCAACATCGTCTTCCACCAGCCATTCGTTCACGATATGTATGTTTGGAATGTTTCTGATGTATTCCATTGAATTAATTTCTCTTTTTTCTCTGTAATATAGATCATGATTTCCCATTATGACATAAACCTTTTCAAATGCCTTCCCCAATCTCTCCATGTTTGAAACTGTGTAGTTCATTGTAGAAACATTGGTTGCTGATCTATGGTGATGCCAGTCACCTAGGAATATGCAGGTCTCACATCCATGTGCTTTCGCCTGTTCTATAAACCAGTAAATGAAAGCCTCACAGTCGTCGTTGTGTACACGACTATTGCCTTTTAGTCCGAAGTGTATGTCCGTGAAACACGCTACTTTCTTAAAAAACATATGTTACCATTTCTTCTTTACTATTGGTTTGTGATTGGTCATGTCAACTTTCTTGTAGTTGACATCCTGGAAATCGTCTGACTCTAGTTTTCCTGTTTTTTTCAACTTTCTATTTAATTTAAGTATACCTGTTTTATTGACAATTCGAGCCTCACCGTGTGCTGTCTTCATTTTCTTTTTATAAGAAGGGCCCGATGTTTCATTTTCATTTTGTCTAGTGAAACTTGGCATCATATTGTTGAACTCTAATAAGTCATCTCTTATTGCTTGGTTTTTCTTTTCAATGTTTAGTATCCTTGTGAAACTGTTTGTTATGGCCGCTGTGTAATATGCGAACGGGTTGTCTGATTTTGATTCATCGAATTGTAACCCAATCTGACTCAACTGCATCAGTGCCTGTGATTGCATTTCGTCATTGTAGGTGTAACCTCTCCAGTTTGCTCTTGTTCCATAACGTTCACAAAGTTTCATGTACATCATGGCAAGTTGGTTTGTCATCTTTCCATGTTCTGCCGAGAAGTTCCCATTGCTCATTCCTCCTATCCAGTGTGATTTGCCCACGCAGGTCAGGTTGTTCTTTTTGTCAAATTTGTAGTGTTGGAACGGTGGGAAATTCACTTTGGTGTGGTGATCGGACACCTGCTTTGGATTCTTTTTACGAGTGCTGTCCATTGGTATGTGATCAAAAGACATTACACGGAAAACTAGGTCAGTTTTGTCTATCTTTCTTGGCGACATTGTGTAGTCCGCCAGTTTAATTTTTTTCTTGCCTTCGGCCTTGGCCTGTTCCCACGCCTCCTGTGTTAGTCTCTTGGCCTTCGCCTTACGTGCTTCTGCTATGGTCCTTACATTGATCTTTTTAAGGTTGGGCACTATTATGTCGTATTGTGCATCCTCAGGTGACACATACGAACAGTAGGTGTTTTTGCTGGCATGAATCTGTGCCAATAAATCTCGGTTGTTTAGGTACTTTACTCTTTTCATAATAATCTTTCATTTTAGTTAAAGTGACCACAAACAGGTCTGTTAGATCGTGCCGTAAGGTTTATTAAGTGCGCCTAGAATATTGCCTATAAATATAGTTAAAGTATACGAAATTTTACAAGGAAAAGCAACCGGAAATGGTATTGAAAACATTAGGACAAGCAATAAAGAAAGTGGCGGGCGGCGCTATCAACAAAACACTGGCACGATTGACTGGTGCTGGTATTTCAACAGATTCTAGGTTGGTTCGATCACGTGCCAAATGGAGCGGACGCAGTGACACCGAAGACTGGCGTGTGCGTTTGGAGGTTCCAAAAGGCCCGTTGAGAACTTTTTTTGATTTTGAAAATAACGACTTGATGAAACCTCTGGCTGACTCACATGGTATTTTTTGGCCACTTACTCCAGCAGTGGTAATACAGCATTCCGCCAACTACAATGCGTTGGCACAAACACACAGCAACTATCCATTCCAGGCCTATCAGAATTCACAGGTGGACCAGATGAACATAATTGGAGAGTTCCCTGTACAGAATGCCGAGGACGCAAAGCACTGGGTTGCAACGGTTAACTTTTTAAGGACAGCAACCAAAATGTTTTTCGGAAAAGATGGAGCAATAGATCCTTTAGGTTCAGGCCTGAAAGGCAATCCACCACCAATAATGCACCTGTTTGGTTATGGTGATCACATGTTCAGGAGAGTGCCGGTGGTGATAAATTCATTTAACGTTGAACTCAGACCAGGCATAGATTATATTTCTACAAAGCAGAATGCCACACCATACAAACAACTGACAGGACCAGATGCGGCATTTTTTATGAATGCCGAAGCAGGTGAATCGCAGAGCTGGGCACCGACACTGTCAAACATCTCTGTGTTGCTGACACCGATATATTCTAGAGAGTCGCTATCAAACTTCTCTATGAAAAGTTTTGTCAACGGTGAGTTGAATGGCAAGGGTGACGAAATAGGATTCATTTAATGGCAAGATATTCACAAACGTCACCGTATTTTAATACAGCACAAAATAAAATAAATCTTGAACCGCTAACACCTAGGCCAATCACTGCTGAAGGTGACGACCAAAGTTATACAATAGAAAGAACTTACGCATACAGGCCTGACCTGTTGGCATATGACCTTTATGGCTCACCTAGATTATGGTGGGTGTTCGCACAACGAAATCCAGATCAGATAGAGGATCCTATATACGATTTCAAACCCGGAATAACAATCCTACTGCCCAAGCCTGGTAATATCTCAACAGATCTAGGAGTGTAATGCCGGAGTTTGATAATACTAATAAAGTTCCGGAATCCAATAACACTAGCAAAGTTCCGAGACAAAAATCTAGCGAAAGAAATGCCCTGCATGATTTTGCATCATACAACTGCCTGTTCACGCTCAGTGGATTGTATGAAAAACAACTAACCAGTCAGAAAAAATTTCTTACCGACCCTGTCAACACAAATATCATAGCCAGGAGCTCGGGAATTGGCGACTATTATAGAACCGCCGCGGTAAACAACCTTGACGAGAATGGTGTCCCCTATACTAAAAACGAAAAGTCTGCTATGGTGGCTGACATACTGTATGATCCAGCATATAAAGATAGTGGGAAAGTCGCAGATACCATGCATGACATATTCTTTGAGAATGTCAACATCATTTCAACAGTTGGTCCCAACGTTGAACGTAATCTGTCCAACTTCACAAAGATGACTTTTGAGTTGCACGAGCCCTATGGTATCACTTTACTGGAAAGATTAAGAGTGGTGGCCTTTAGGAATGGGTATAAAGATTACCAAGCCGCACCTTTCCTACTCACAATAAATTGGGTGGGATTTGATGAGCAAGGAAATCCAATGAATAAAAAAGCACAATCATTGGAGAGACGTGTTCCGATATTCATTACTAGAGTCGAGTTTGAAGTCAACGCCGGTGGTGCTGTGTACACCGTTACCGCTGTGCCCTATCCTGAGATGGCATTTGACGACAGTTTTAAATTTCCTAGGACCCAGTTTCCAACCAACGTATCTACAATTGGTGCATGGATTAACAGCACAGAAACTGCCCTTAGAGCACAGATGATCGATGAACAGAAAGGTGGATTTAGAGAGTTTGAGGATTTTTACAAATTTGATATATCGGAAATAAAACATCTACTGGGAGCAGGAATGGTCAGTTCAGAAGAGACCGAAAGCATATTGCATACCGGCACCCCCGCGGAGGTTTATGGCCCGGATGACGAAATGCTAGCGGCCGATCAGGCACAGATAAAGCAAAAAGAAACCGGCATGCACCTTGACAAATATTCAAGCCTGCCCAAGGCCTTTGAGGACGTGATACGTTCCACGGACTATTTTCAAAACCTTACGCAAAACTTTTGGAAAAATTTGACCGGAGCACAGTCGCAACAAGAGGTCATAAGCACACTAATGGATGAGGATAAATTTGTGGCGGCGTTGTCAAAAGTTGAAAATCAGTATGTCGATTGGTTCATGATCAAACCCCAGGTTACCAACATAGGTGATACGTTAGATTCCATCACAAAGATGTTGCCCAAGACTATTACTTTCAAGGCCATTCCATACAAGGTGCACATCGCAAAACTGTTGACACCTGGTATAAATTTTGGTAAACTAGATTTCAAGAGCATGGCCAGAAGGAAATACAATTACATTTACACAGGCGAGAACGTTGATGTGCAGAATCTTAGGATCAATTACAAGACAGCATACTTTCACCGGAACATAAGAGATGACGACTCTGCAACCGGTGACACAGGAAAATTCAAGTCCATAACCGCAGGTCTTAAAAAATTATTTGGAAAGGAAGATTATCCGGAACCTACATTGCCATTAAGGCAGTACCCGTCGGTGCTTAAACAGGTCAATTTTGCTAAAAGGATAAGTCCACAGAATGCAAAGGCACAGGAGTTTTATGATTACCTTTTGAATCCTACTGCGGATATGATGGTAGTTGAATTAGAGATACTGGGAGATCCTGCATACGTGGCACAGGATATATTTTCCCCATACTACGACAAAATACTACAGGACGGTCAGTATGATGACCAACGCGACGTTTTTAACATGCAATCCTATATGCCAATCGTGAGCCTGGATTACAGGATGCCGACAGACATAAACGATAAAGAAGGCAAGATGTTTACGCAGAAGAGTCTAGAATCAAACTTGTTCTTTTCAGGTGGTTACCAAGTAGTCAAGGTAGATTCGTCCATGAACCAGGGACAGTTCACACAGATACTAACAATGGTTAGATTGAACAACCAAGATGGTGATGGACAGACACCACTAGAACTCAAGAAAGCGGCGCAGGGAGGACTAGACGAAATCCTCTCAGAAGAAAATTTAAAAAAATATTACAGCAAATTTTTTAGGACGTAAATAATTTTATGAAAGACGATCGAGGCTTTGTAGATACACATTCGAACCAAAAACATTTCACAGACAGGGGTCGTGAAGGCAATCCCGGTCCATTTATAGGTGTTGTTGAAACCAGTATAGATCCTTTGCTAATGGGTAGGTTGGGTGTTAACATACCGGCACTGACTACAACAACCAAGCCAGATAAAAGTCAGATCATTTGGTGTCGTTATCTATCACCTTTCTATGGTTCGAAACCTTTGTCGGCGGTCAGCACAAATGATTTAGAAAGTTACAAGACAAATCAAACCAGTTATGGTTTTTGGGCAGTGCCACCTGATGTTGGTACAGAAGTGTTAGTAATGTTCGCAAAGGGCGAGAACAATGAGAACAGTGCTTTTTGGATAGGATGTGTGCAACAACCGAAGGTCAATCAACAGATACCCGGTTTTGGAAGCACAACAAGGACGGAAAAACCAAACGCAAGGGAACTTGCAAGATCAGGTCAAACCAATTACGAAACGGATTACTTGCCTGTGGGCGATCTTAATAGGAATTTCACAAAAGGTGGCAGGACACTTTCAAACTCGAGCAAATGGGACCTACCGGTAAATGACCTACTGGCAGATCAACTGCTTGACCAAGGACTCGTACAGGATGACATACGCGGAACAACAAGCAGTTCTGCCGCACGTGAAACTCCCAGCCAGGTTTTTGGAATAAACACGCCAGGACCCATAAGGAAAGATTCAAGAAAATTAAACATAGGACTAGAAGGTAGACAGGTGCGTCCCGACCGTGACTTGGGTCACAGTTTGGTCATGGATGATGGAGATGTCAATGGCAACAACAGATTAACAAGAATACGTACAGCATCGGGACATCAGTTGCTGATGCATGACACACAGGGAGTTGTGTATCTTGCCAACGGGTCTGGTAACAGTTGGATAGAAATGGATACTGATGGAAAGATGTACATCTATGCACAGGACGGATTCAATTTGAGATGTGACGGAAACTTTGACCTACACTCTGGTGGTGACATAAATTTCCATGCCAAGCATAACATAAAATTCACTGCTGAGCAGGACCTTGTGAACAATGCAAATTTTGTAATGAATGTTGGAGATAACGGTGTGCTTACATCTTCACAAAAAGGACAGGTGCAGACTTTTGGCGCCGCAGGCATAACTTCGCACAGCAACGGCATACAGGCACACAGTGGTGCGGCCGGTATGAATTTAAAAGGTGCAATGATTGATATGAACACAGGTGGAACACAAGAGCCAGGATGGGGACCATCTTGGTTGAACTCACAGGCGGCAGGCATTTTTCTTGACGAATCTCAAAACGATGTCAACTTGACGGTGAGCAAAGGCAAGGTCCTAAAAGCAAACACAAAAAAAACAAAAACAACTGTACCAAATCTTGTGACGCACGAACCGTTTACAAGAGCACCATCAGGAGTATATGAAACAGTTTCACAATGGGAAGATCCAGTTAAATGGAAACAATTATCAAAAACGCCAGGCACATTAGAATACATTGCACAGAAAAACAGAGAAAGTGAAGTTGACTACATTAGGAATTTGCAGTTTTTTACAGATCAGAAAAAATATCTTGAGACACAAGGATTGATAGAAGTCAAAGGTGTTGACCTCAGCGTACCTAAAGAATTCCTTAATGAGAAACTTAACATTGATTCGGCCAAACTTAAAGAAGCATCCGACTTTTTTACTAGTACTTACAACGAAGTGTACGAAGTCAAGAGCGTTGTTGATAATCTTAAAACGGGGGATATAAATCAAATATTGACATCCAAGGTTGTAGCAGGAAAAATTACAAGTATGGCATCGAATCTTGCAGGTACAATATTAGGTAGATCATCTGCCAATAACCTGCCACCATCCATGCGGGGTACAGCAGTGGGAAAAATTACACAGGTAGCAACAGCATTCAAGGGACAATTCACCAAGGCCGCAACTGCCATAGGCAGTTTCTTCACATCAAAATTCAGTGATGCAAGATTGAAGGAAGATATACGATTAGTAGGACAGTCACCCTCGGGTACAAATGTTTATTCGTTTAAATACAAGCAGTTGCCTGGTAGATACTTGGGCGTCATGGCACAGGAAGTGCCGTGGGCAAGTCATCTTACAGACACAGGATATTATGCTGTGGATTACAGCAAAGTGGACGTTGAATTTAGGAGATTACATTAATGGCATACGGTGGTTCAGGATCAGGTTCGGGAGGCGGAGGCCTATCTAATAAAAGCATTACTTTCAAAGGATTTAGTTCACGTGCGGACAACCAGAACTTTAAACAGTTTGATTTTGAGGTGGCAAAACAGGATCTAATCAATAGATTAAGTGTTAGAAAAGGTGAACGAGTGGAAAATCCTGAGTTTGGGACAATAATATATGATGCACTGTTCGAGCCCTTTACACAGGACCTTAAAGAGGCCATCATAGATGATGTCACAGAGAATCTCAACGCAGATCCACGCATATCTACTGAAGAAATACTGGTAACAGAAGCAGATAAAGGAATAGCGATTCAGGCAACAATCAAGTACGTGCCACTGGATATCACCGAAAAGTTACGATTCCAATTCGACGAGAACTCACTTCTACGTCTATCTTAAACTACGCACTTAATTTAAGTTATAAATATCCATACAAACAGTATGGCCACTACAGATAGACAAAACAGATTATTAGTTGCGGAAGATTGGAGAAAGATCTACCAAGCATTTCAACAGGCAGACTTTAAATCATATGATTTTGAGACACTGCGTAGAACCATGGTATCGTATCTCCGTGAGAACTATCCTGATGATTTCAATGATTTTGTAGAGAGTTCAGAATATATTGCTCTTATAGATTTGATAGCCTACGTTGCACAGGCTTTATCATTCAGAACAGATTTGAATGCAAGAGAAAATTTTTTAGAAACTGCCGAAAGAAGGAACAGTGTGCTTCGTCTTGCAAGACTTATCAATTACAATGCCAAAAGAAATCGTCCAGCAACTGGACTTTTGAAAGTTGACTCAATATCTACAACAGAAGATGTGTTAGACACGTCTGGGACAAATTTAGCCAATTCAACAATTATCTGGAATGACAGTGCAAACTCTAATTATAGACAACAATTTATCGCAATATTAAATGCGGCGAACCAAACAGGACAACTATTTGGAAAACCTAGAGAAAAAAGTGATATCGGCGGCATAGACACCGAAGTATATACATTGTCTACTTCTCAGTCAGACCTTCCAATGTACCAGTTTTCAAAAACAGTTGGCGGTATATCTAGATCATTTGAGATTGTACCTAGTTCGATAAATGAATCAGATAGTATATATGAAGCAGATCCTATTCCGGGCACAGGCTTAACTTACACTTACAGGAACGACGGTGCCGGAGATAGTTCCAACAACACAGGTTTTTTCTTTTTATTCAAACAAGGCCAAATGCAAACTTCGGAATTTACTATTGATACAGCAGAAACTAATTTTGTAAAAAGCCTTGATGTCAATAATATCAATGACACCGATATTTGGCTGTACAAACTTGATCAGTTTGGACAAATTGTAGAAAGTTGGACAAAGGTTCCTGCCCTGAGCGGCAATAATGCTATCTATAATTCATTGTCAAAAGAGGAACGTAACATTTACAATGTTGTCACAAAAAATGATGACAACGTAGATTTAGTATTTGGCGATGGAAATTTTACAAATCTTCCTTTAGGATCTTTTAGAACATACTACAGAATAAGCGACAATGCCAAGTATTCTGTTCAACCCAAGGACATGAAAACAATTCAAACGTCTGTCAGTTACATTGACCGAAATGGATCGTCTCAAACACTTACGATTACAATGGGCCTTAAGCAGTCTGTTTACAATGCGGCGGCTACAGAATCAAACAATGCAATTAAGGAAAAGGCCGGACAGGTTTATTATTCACAGAACAGAATGATAACAGCGGAAGACTACCAAGTTGTTCCTTTGAGTGCATCTCAAGAAATCGTAAAAGTAAGATCAGTCAACAGATCAGCGTCGGGTATATCACGTGCAAAAGAAATACTAGACCCAACAGGTGCGTATTCAAATGTAAGCGTGTTCGCAGAGGACGGAATATTATATAGAGAAGAATCGGCCCCTACATTTACATTCACTTTCAACAACAAAAGTGATATTAGTGCAACAATAAACAACAGCATTGAGGCAAAAATTAAAACAGCATACGCTAGGCAGTTCTATTATGACAAATACGATACAAAAGCATTGTCAACACTAACAGCCACATGGAGTTCTTCAACAACAGGCACTAACACAAACACAGGATTTTTTACTTCGAGCGGTGCACTTGCAATAGGAGATTCTGCAACAAGTAACTTCAAATATGCCAAAGTGGGAGCATTAGTGAAATTCACATCTCCCGATACCAGAGAATTTTTAAATGGAAAACTAGTTACAGCAGGCACCGATAACGCAGAAGATAGGGCATGGGCCAAAATAAGTGCCATAGTTGGTGACGGTTCAAACAGTGGACAAGGTAATTTAGAATCGGGTTCGGGTCCAGTGACCATCAATGACATTGTACCTGATGGTGCTGTTGTCAATGCTGTCATACCAAACTTCACTACATCATTCTCTACCACGTTGGAGGCCAATATATTGGATAGGATTGAAGCCTACGAGGAGTTTGGTCTTAGATATGATGTAGACACAGAAACATGGAAAGTTATTACGACATCAAACCTAAGCACTAGTTCAACTTTTAGTCTTACAAATGCTGGTAGTACCGCAGGAACAAATCTTGACGCAAGTTGGTGGTTTAAGTTTACAAACGACGGAAACACCTACACTGTGTCTTACAGAAGATTAGATTACATATTTGAATCTGAATCACAGAACAAGTTCCATTTTGACGTAGAAGAAAAAATATATGATTACAAAACAGGTAAGAGTGTTAAAGACTCTGTAAAAATTTTAAAAACAAACAGTGTTGTGTCAACAGGCAATGCAATCGGATATCCGATCATGTGGCAAGTTGTAGACACAGTTTCAGAAGCAGATGGGTTTCAAGACAACAGAAAAGTAAAAGTTGGATTCTATGATGATGATGACGACGGTGTTGTAGATAATCCTGAAATATTTGACATAGTTGTTGAACCAGATACCAGTGTTTCCACAAAATTTGTATTTTTTGAAAAATATTTGAGTTATGACGATATCGAAAGATACAGGCCTTATGCGGCAAGTAATTTTGTTGTGACACAAAATGAAACTGATATAAATTTAAGCACAACAACCTACACAGACGGCCAGTTGTTTTATTTCTATGCGGACTCTGAGAATGTAGTAAAAAAATACACATTGAGCACCAACTCATTAGCAACGAGCACAGACTATTACGCAAGGAGAGGTAGAGCCAGCATAGATTTCCAATACAAACATCATGCAGGACAAGAAACAAGAATTGATCCAAGCGTAAGCAACATAGTTGATGTTTACATGTTAGAAAGAACATACGATAACTTGTTTAGAATATGGTTACAGGATAGTGGAGTGAAACCAACGCCGTCTACTTCGGACCAGATGAGAATAAATTATTCCGGAACACTTAATCCTTTGAAATCGTTATCAGATCAGATTATATACCATCCTGTCAAGTATAAGATACTATTTGGAAGCAATGCCGACGAGCAGTTGCAGGCCACTTTTAAAGTTGTAAAAAATCCAAAAACAAACGTAACTGATGCAGTAGTCAAGACTAGAGTGATTGCCGCGATTAATGAATTCTTTGCTCTGGATAATTGGGACTTTGGAGACACTTTTTATTTTACTGAATTAGCCGCTTACATTCACAACGAATTGGCTCCGGACCTACTTACAGCAGTGATTGTGCCAAATCAGTCCGGACAGGGTTTTGGGTCTCTGTTCCAGATCAACTCAGCGGCAGACGAAATTTTTATCAGTGGGGCCACCGTTGATGATGTGTCAATTATAACAGCACTAGGAGCCAACCAATTAGCGGCTTCTGGAACTGTGGTCACATCAACATCAACTGCCACAACAAATACGACAACAGGATCAGCAGTGTCAGGCTCTACTACATCAGGATCGGGATCAAGTTCCGGCAGTAGTGGGGCAGGATACTAATGGCTGACGCACCAATAAATTCACAAGCAAATCAAGAAGTAGTAAAGCAGGGGAACAACGAGTACAGAAGAACAGTACAACATCTTCCGGCATTTTACAGGACGGACGCAAACCAACGTTTCCTTTCAAGCACATTAGATACTCTTATACAAAAAGGATCATTAGAAAGATTGGACGGTTTTGTTGGAAGACAGGATGCATATACAAGAGATATCAATGACAGATATATCGGTGCAACAAGCACAGACCGATTTGCATATCAATTAGAACCTGCAGTCACTTATACCGATCAAGACACGACATCAATCAATCCTGAGGACCAAGTTAAGTTCACAGGCACATATGACGACTATATTAATCAGTTGAAATATTATGGTGCCAATGTTGACAACCACGATGTTTTAAACAAAGAAACAGCCTATTCTTGGAATCCGGCGGTTGACTACGACAAGTTAGTCAATTATAGAGAGTACTACTGGGTACCAACAGGACCAAGTGCCATAGAGATAGATTCGGTTGGCACAGGTGCAGTTGTAGAATTTAAAGTAGAAGCATTGGCTGACGACGGGACAACGGGAAGGGCATACGCTTTCCCTCACAAGGAAAATATTAGGAATCCCGAAATTACGCTGTACAGAGGTAACACTTACAAATTTACTAAGGTTGAAGCAGGACATCCTTTTTACATTATGACAGAGCCTAGCAAGGATGGCATCAGTGCGGATGGTTCAACATCGGCGTTGTATTCGTCGGGTGTGACCAATAACGGTGTCATGGCCAAGGACGGAACATTGACATTTGTCGTTCCAAATGATGCTCCAAATACTTTATACTACCAGTGCGGAAGTCATGATAATATGTATGGTATCTTGAACATTCGAACTGTTGCTACGACTACACAGATTAATCCAGATGATGATATCATAGGAGTTAAAAATTACAAACTTAGGACACTTGATCTTTCTAATGGTATGAAGATTAAGTTCACCACTAACAAGGTGCCGGCCGCTTATCAAGGAAAAGAATATTATGTGGAAGGAGTTGGCGATGCAATAACACTTACTGATGTAACTATCCTCAACACTCCAGAGTCATATGCTGACAGCGGGACACCAACAGACAAGGATTACATTACAATTAAAAGGGACAGTCGAGACCAAAATGCATGGTCAAGATACAATAGATGGTTCCACAAAGACAACATAGACAAAGCGGCAACAGTAAATGGTGTCCCAAAAGTGCTTGACGAAAATGACAGGGCAAAAAGACCCATTATCGAGTTCGACTCGGGATTGGCATTATACAATCACGGAACAGTGGCCAAAGACCCTGTTGATCTTTTTGACACATCTCTAACAGACGCATTAAGCACAATACCGAGATTGCCAGGATTCTTTATAGATGGCACAGAAATCACTGACGGAATGAGGATTGTATTTTCAGCGGACACAGACAACGATGTCAAAAACAAGATATACACAGCCAACTTTGTGACTGCTGGCGATTCCACGGCGGTGTTAGCACTGACAGTGACAGACACAATGGCCGACAACGAAAACATTTTTGTCAAATCAGGCACAGATGGAGCAGGTAAAAATTATTATTACGATACTACAGACAAGGTTTGGAAAGTGGCACAAACCAAAACTGAATTGAATCAGCAACCATTATTTGGCATGTTCGATAACAATCATGTCTCATTCGATGATGAAACTACGTATCCAAGTTCATCGTTTGCTGGAGCCAAGGTTATGGCTTACGCCACATCTGAAAGTGCCACTACAGACACAGTGCTTGGTATCAAGGTCAAGTATCAAACAATTAACAACGTTGGAGATATTGTTTTTGAATCTGATCATACAGGAGGCACATTTACATACAAAGAGGGTAAGGCAACAAAAACAAAAAATCTTGCAGAAGGTCATTTACACTACACAACAGGTAGAGCCACACATAATTCAAGGACTGCATGGATAAAAAGAACATTTCCATCCAAGCAGAGAGCTTTAAGGACGTACATTGTTGAGGCAACAGAAAAGCAATTATTTCCCATAGACATGTTTGAAAACAGTGCTTCACTTTCAGATTTGACAGTTTCTGTAAATGTAAATGGTGCTAGAAAAACTTTAACAACTGATTACACTTTGGTAGATGGAAGCACCAACAAATATGTCAAGTTCAATACTGCACTTAAAGTCGACGATCAGATTAGGATAGCGGCTCACAGCAGTGCTAAAAAACTTGCAGGAAAAGGCATTTATGAAATTCCTGATAACCTTTCTGTAAACGGATTGAACGAAGATGCCGGAGAATTTACTTATGGTCAAATAGTGAGACATGTGCAGGACATACTTGACAGAAATTCAAATGTAACAGGAAAAATTCCTGGACCATCAAACCTAAGAGACAAACCCGATGCCAGGTTACTTGGTGGTACTATACAGCAACACGAAGCAACACTTATACCTGCCGTTTTCGGTCTTACCGACCAACAATCAAATGTTCCAAATGCTATTGACTTTGTAAGTTTAGAATACGAAAAATGGTACAACGCATTCTTGACACACGCTACTGGCACTGCGTATGAGGGTATTGCACGTGACAGAGTTGATGAGATTATTGTTGCAATAAATCAAGGACGAAACAGTTCGTTTCCTTTTTATTATGAAGACATGGTGGGGCATGGACAAAACGTATCTACTAGAACTTTTACAGTACAAGGCACTTCACAAAAAGATTATGCAATTGATTCTTCTCATGATATTACAAAATTAAGCAATAGAGCGGTCTATGTGTATGTCAATGATGTGCAGTTGGTATTAGGTACAGAATATACGTTCAGTACAATAGATGACAGCATCAATATATCTAAAGCACTTGCGGTTGGTGATATAGTAGTAATCAAAGATTATGCTGATACAACTGGAAGTTATCTGCCACCTAGTGCTACAAAACTTGGTATCTATCCAAAATTTAAACCTGAGACTTATACTGATGATAGTTATAAAACTGCTCAGACTGTGATCAAAAGACACGATGGGTCAATTATTAAAGCATATGGTGATGAGCGTGACGATTTAATTTTAGAACTTGAAAAAAGAATTTACAACAACTGTAAGACAGCATACGACAACACATTGCTAACTTGGGGAGACGTTATGCCGAGTGTGTTTACAAGCACTGATTACACTAGACAGCAAGTCAACGATATTATGGGAGCAGACTTCTATACATGGGCAGGTAGGAACAGTGTGCAATACATCAATAATTCAGCATTCACAGAAGGGTCTCCTTTTACATACAACTACTCACAGTCGACTGACAGGGTCAAAGGAGAAAAATTGCCAGGATATTGGCGTGCGATATACAAATATTTTTATGATACAGACACTCCGCATTTGACACCATGGGAGATGCTTGGACATTCAGAAAAACCAAGTGATTGGGAAAGCACATATGGCGCCGCGCCTTACACAGCAGGTAACAATGTGTTATGGAACGCGGTGGCAACAGCACAAGGCAGATATGGTAAACCTGCTATTTCAAGTTACTTGCCTGTAGATGCATCTGGAAATCTTTTAGATCCACTAGCAATAGGCATAGTAGACTTTTTCTCAGTAGCGGGAAGATCTTTGCCATGGAAGTTTGGTGACCAAGCACCTGCAGAGACGGCATGGAGAAGATCAAGTGCTTATCCTTTCTCTGTTATAAAAACGTTGGCAATAACCAAACCGGCTAAATTCTTTGAAAATTTATTTGATGTATCTCGTCTAAGCACAAATGTTGCGGGAAACAAAATTTCTACAGATACAGGTGTAAGGCCAAGACTAAAAGATGCTAGGTATCACCTAGAAACTGAAACGGATAACACAACTGGCGTAACAACAAGATTCTCAACAGCAGGATACCAAGTGTTCGTAGTAAATCATTTGATAGGACGAGGATTGGATCCTGTAACATTCTACTACGATAAAATGAAAAATCTAGATGTGCAGTTAGTTTACAAGTTGGGAGGATTTACAGACAAAGATAATGTTAAGGTTCTTACAGATTCTGTGTCTCCGGGCTCAACTGCAGGTTCCAAATTTATTCCTGATGAAAGTTACAAAATTAGTTTTAGAACTTCCAATCCTGTACAAAGTTTCCAATATTCTGGTGTACTAATAGAAAAAAACACAGACACCGCAGAAGATGGATCGACTTTAAGAGGAGGATTTAAAGTCCTTGGATATTCTACTACCAAACCTTACTTTAATTTCAATTATCCAAAAAAAGCATCTACAAAAGGAAAATTGCAAGTGGAAGGCTCTGTCACAGTTGAAAGGTTTACCGAATATGACACAACAGTACAGACAATACCATATGGATATGTGTTTACTACGATACAAGATGTCGCTGACTTTCTATTGGGATACGGACATTGGCTGGAATCACAAGGTTTTAAATTTAATAAATTTTCAAAAGAAATTAAAGAAACATTGAATTGGAGTAACGCTGTGCGTGAGTTCTTGTTCTGGACAACTCAGGAATGGGCACCTGGATCAGCGATTACAGTATCACCTGCCGCCGACGGTTTTGAATTAGATACAGATAACGGTATCGTTGGCAAATTAAAAAATCTTGCAGGAGATTACAGCATCGTTGACGCTGGCGGACGTAAAATAGATGTGAGAAATTTAAGTACGAAAAGATTAGGAAAAACTTTTGATTTATCAATAAAATCCGAAGACGTAGGACTTTACAATATAGAGTTGAACACTGTTCAAAAAGAACACGTACTAATTTTTGATAATAAAACTGTGTTTTCGGACATTATATATGAACCATTTACAGGTTTTAGACAACAAAGGTTAAAACTTGTAGGATGGAAGACCGGCAACTGGAATGGTGATTACTATGCACCTGGATTCTTGTTTGACAGCGCCGAAGTCACTTATTGGCTTGCAAACACAGACTACACAATTGGCGACTCTGTAGAATATCAAGGTAAGTTTTATGTGGCAAAAACCAATCATAATTCTAGCACAGAGTTTGATGCATCTAATTGGGCATTAAAAGGAGAAAAACCTGCTCCACAACTGATACCAAACTTCGAATACAAGATTGCATCGTTCAATGACTTCTATAACTTGGAGACAAACAACTTTGACGAATCACAACAAAAACTTGCACAGAGATTGATAGGTTATCAAAGCAGAGACTATTTAGAAAATCTCTTTGTAAACGATGTGTCACAGTATAAGTTCTATCAAGGTTATATCAGAGAAAAAGGTACACAGAATGCAATCGATAGAATTACCAAAGCAAGATATGAAGGTTCAGATATAAATCTTCAACTATATCCAGAGTGGATGTTGCGTACAGGTCAGTTTGGAAATACAGACAAAATTGAGAATATACAAATTATTTTGAATGACCAAGAAGTCAAAACTGACCCTTTAAGTATTGAACTTTTAGATAACAGCACAGATACGAAACAGTATGTGCGTTCTTTGTCTGTGTTAAAAGATGATTTTAATAACAAGCCTGTCGAGTATACAGCATCTGAAACTTTTAAAACATATGATTTTACAAAGCCAGGAATTGATATAGACACTGTACAAGTGATCAAGACTGCAGGATATCCACAAGTTCAACAAGTCCAACACACGCTGTTCAATGTAGATGAGTTGATCAATCTAGATCTCACAACAGTGGCCAGAAATGATTTAATATGGCTAGCCAACAAAGAGAACAAAGATTGGGACGTATTGAGAATGACATTTGCAGGGTTTAAAATAAGTGGACTTTCATCGTCATTGGATTCAACTGAATTAACATTTACATTTACATCCTCTCATGGATTGACTGAAGGATCTGCAACCACAACTGCAGATTATTTTGCAATTACTAATGCGGAATCAACTGTACTCAACAAAGTGTATAGAGTCAAAAGAGTGCCAGCACATGACAAAATTGTTGTTGATTATACCGACACTACGACTTTCATTCCAACACTAGCAGACGGATCAACGGCTGACAGTTATGGCAATGTATACAAATTTATATCTGTAAGATTGTCATCTATGGACAATGTCAATGACAAAATTTCATACGATGAATTCAAGGACAAAGACACTGCATTGGAAATACCTGGCGACAAAGTTTTTGCAGATGCTGATTCATCTGGATTATGGAAAGTATATGAGAAGCAAAATCCATATACAGAAAAAAGGATTTTATCACCTGACACTAGCACAGTAGATCAAGAGTTTGGTTATCGCATAGTTGGAAGGAATGACGGTAGGACGTTAGTGGTGAGTGCTCCTGGGAAAGGTCAGGGTGAAGTTAATTTCTTGTTTAGATCAAGCCACAACGCCGGCACTGCTTTTGTGACTCAATCAACTGCCACAATGACAGATAACGATGATAACACTAGCAGACTTGGAGAATCACTTTCTATCAGTACTGATGAGAATTTTGTTGTTGCAGGTGCACCATACACCAACACCATCGGGAACGACGGCAGTACAAGGCAGATAGATGCAGGATTAGTAAAAATTTATGTTTGGGATCCAAGCAGATTCCAATACGGCATACTTTCAACGTTGACACCACCAACAGATGGCTCTACAGAAAATGAAAATTTAAATTTTGGTTGGTCTCACAAGATCGCAGAACCAACAACAGCGTCTACAAGAAGCACAAACCAAAAATACCTTTTTGTTTCTGCTCCTGGACATTCAAACGATACTGGAGTTGTTTACATGTACACTTGGGGAGTAGGTGCAGATGGATCAACTTATGACACGTGGACGCAAAATGCATCATTTATGTCACCAGCGGGTGGTTCAGGACAGCGTTTTGGACACAGGATGGAAGTTAATGACAACGGTGACATCATTGCTGTAAGTTCATTGGCACCGGGCAACGCAGGCAAAGTAGAGATCTTTGTGAGGTCAGGGTCATCAAGCGACGACAGTACACAAAATACTTTTACACACGTGCAGACACTATCAGGAGTAACTTCGGATGGATCAACGCTAAACACTTCGTTTGGTGAATCACTTGCAATGAGCAAGGACGGCACTACTCTTGTGGTAGGGGCAACTGGAGTTGATTTGATCAATACAGATGCAGGTGCAGTATACAAATACAAATGGAATGCAGATGGATCTACAAATACATACACCCTACAACAAACTATCAACGCACCTGATGCCGTTGACAGCAATAAATTTGGATCCAGTTTATCATTGTCACATAACGGCACACGATTGGCAATAGGTGCAGACAAGGCCGCAAACGCTAGGGAAATGAAATTTGACTCTGGAAGTACAACATTTGACCTGCAGGATACAAGAATTGTAGACACCAACGAGAGCTCAGGAGCCGTTTACACTGCTACTGTGTACAATACAAAATTTGTGCTAGATGACAGACTTGTTTCAAGCGACACATCTTCATTTGACGCATTTGGTAGAGGTGTTTGTATGCTTGACAACAATGTGTTTGTTGGTGCTCCAAATGACGAAGGAAATACATCACTATTGAATGATGGTAGCGTTACACAGTATGATTGTAATACAGATGGCGTGTACGCATGGCAAAATCTTGTGACCGAAAGCAATGCAATTGACATAGAAAAATTAGGACAAGTGTTTGATTATAACAACGCTTCAAAACAAATAACAAATTACTACGATCTTTTTGATCCGATCAAGGGCAGAATATTAGGACTAGCAGACAGAGAAATCAATTACAGGTCGCCATGGAATCCTGCGAAGTATAACACAGGCACAGATGCTGATGATAAAACTCCGTGGTTAGAAAATCACCTAGGTGAAGTATGGTGGGACCTGTCAACTATAAAATATATCTGGTATGAACAGGATGACCAAGAGTACAAAGTCAATAATTGGGGGAAACTGTTTCCTGGGTCCGTAGTTAACGTTTATGAATGGACAGAATCTACTTTACTGCCTGAAGATTGGAACGATTTATCAGGCACAGAAAATGGAA